>QWCY01000355.1_pt1 | contig 77185 bp, 67 predicted proteins | sample 1972631 | NCBI WGS metagenome assembly QWCY01 (sample SAMN09866696, study PRJNA288562) | Human gut metagenome isolate pre1_stool, whole genome shotgun sequencing... | isolation source: gut | host: Homo sapiens | place: USA: California
CCAAAATTAAAAAAATGACTAAAAGTGTTGCAATTATTGAATTATTAGGCATTTTTAGTGATTTATGAGAAAAAGGTTGCACCAATAACCTTTCTTATCGGCAGCTAGGTTTTCTTGAAGATTAGCAATAGGGTCACCTTTGCAAGCTAAACATGTTGCATTAAAAGGAACTCCGGCAGCAGATTGTGGGTATACATCAACACCGTGATCTGTATAGTAAGTACCTAAACCTGCTTTTTCTATTTCTTCTATGGATGCATCTTTTGTTAGTTGATGAACTATTGTTCCTACCATTTCTAAGTGTGCTAATTCTTCGGTGCCAATGTCATTTAAAATAGCTTTGGCTTTTTGATCAGGCATACCAAAACGTTGAGAAAGATAACGCAATGCGGCACTAAGTTCGCCGTCAGGCCCGCCACATTGAGAGATAATAACTTTAGCAAGACGAGGATCAGGACATTTAATATTAATAGGATATTGTAAAGTTTTGTTGTAAGTCCACATTAAAAATTCCCCCTTTCCCAAGGCCATGGTTCTTCAAGCCATCTCCATTTATTACAAGGGTATTGAATAGTTAAAGGACCGAAAACCTTTTGATATTTATCTTTACAATCTTTTAAATCTTTGCAATATTTTCTATGCAAGCAAAGAGCTTTTTCATCAGTAGGATGGGTATCTAAATAAAGTGCTAGTTCGGTAACAGCAAATTCTAAAGAACGAATTTGTTCCATCATATCACGTCTAGCATCACAATTAACTCTTCTAGTAGGATCAGAAGAAACCTTTTGAGAATCAACAGCAAGAACAGTACCTTCTTCGACACCACATGTTGAATTATCTGCAACGGCAGAAGGTACATAAGAATTTGTATTATTCATGTTGCAATTACAATTTCTATTTTCATCTAACAACATTTATTGCACCCCTTTCCAATTTCATTTGTTTTTTCAATAAAATTAATTTCTTCCATAGATTGCCCAGGAAAATAAGGACTAACTAGTTCTGGAAAAATTGTTCCCATTTTTAAACCAACACTGGGTTTGAAAGTTTTATCCATATATTGAATAGGAACGTAACTTTGAGCTAACATGGGATTTTCTGGAAAAAGATTGGTTTCTTCATCAAATCCACAATTACAGCTATCATACATGTCATCATTTGAATAAGAGATGACATTATTACATGTATCTTCTAATATGTTTTCTGTATTATTACAATCAGTATCCATATTGTTATTCATACAGCAACAATTTCTAGTTCTTCTAAACATTTTAAATTCCTCCTTTTAATGACATTATATGCAAAAAAAAGTGAAAATGAGACTTTAATTTTTTTAAAATGAAAAAAATTATAAAAAACATGGTAAATTAAAAAAATATATGATATACTAAGTACGGTTATATAAAAGACTTAGTATGGAGGGAATGATATAAAATGAAGCATGCAAAAGAAGCAAAAAATATAAAAGACACGAAAAGGTTAAAAAGAAAGAATTTTATTTTTATAATAATAGGTGTAATATTGTTAGGGATAATTGCTTGTGTAGCAAATAATTATATAATAGTTGGAAAAAATAAAATGACAAATTTAGTAATAAATAATAGAAATGTAACAGAAAATTTAAAAAAGGATATATTGATAGAAAATGGGGAAATATATATTTCAAAGCAAGATTTAGGAAACTTCTTTGATAAATATATATATGAAGATCAGGAGACAGAGCAAGTTATAACAACTTATAATAAAAAAATAGCTGAAATTAGTTTTGATAAAAATGTGGTAACAATAAATGGAGTTGAAAAAACAACTTATGCACATGCAATAAAAAAAGATGATACAGTTTATTTACCAATTTCAGAATTAAAAGATGTATATGATATTGAAATAAATAATATAGAGAGTACAAAAGTTTTAGTTATAGATTCATTAAGTAAAGAACAAAAAAAGGCTGTATTAAATTCAAATCAGTCAGTAAAATCAAGCAAAAAATTTATAGCAAAAACTGTGGATAGAGTAAAAAAAGGTGAATGTGTAATAGTAATATCAAATGAAAATGGATATGCTAAAATAAGAACAGAAGAAGGAAAAATTGGATATGTAAAATCAAATAAATTGGCAAATGAAGTTGTTGCAAGACAAGATATGGAAGAAGAAAAACAGATTCAGGGCAAAGTAAATTTAGTTTGGGATTATTATTCACAAGTGGCAAATGCACCAGATAGAACAGATACAAAAATAGATGGTGTGAATGTTGTTTCTCCATCATTCTTTAGTATTGATAAAAATGGAAAGTTAGTAGAGAATGTTGGAGAAAGAGGACAAGCGTATTTAGAGTGGGCACGTGATAATAATTGTAAAATATGGCCAATGGTACAAAATGCTGGTGATAGTACGATGATGGATACAACTTCAAAGATAATGAATAGTTATGAAAAGAGAAAGGTTTTAATAGAATCAATAGTAAATGTTTGTATAAAATATAAATTAGATGGGATAAATATAGATTTTGAAAATATGAGAAAAGATGATAAGGATTTATATTCAAGATTTATTATAGAGTTAGAACCAAGAATGAAAGAATTAGGTTTGGTATTATCAGTTGATGTTACTGCGCCAGATGGAAGTGATACATGGTCATTATGTTTTGATAGACATGTAATAGGAGATGTTGCAGATTATATTATATTTATGGCTTATGATGAATATGGAGAATCAAGCACAAAATCTGGAACAACAGCAGGGTATGACTGGGTTGAGTTAGGAATAAAGAAATTTTTGGAAACTGAAGAAGTTGAACCAGAAAAATTAATATTAGCTGTTCCTTTATATACAAGATTATGGACAGAGGATAGTGCTGGAAAAGTAATAAAAAAATCAGTTGTTTCTATGAAAGATATAGATAGTACAATTCCATCAGATGTTGAAAGAAAATGGGATGATAAATTAAAGCAATATTATGTAGAATATAATGATGGTAATAATTTGAAAAAGATGTGGATTGAAGATGTAAAATCTTTAAAGGAAAAGGTAAGTTTGATTACTAATTATAAATTAGGTGGAGTGGCATCATGGGAAAAAGGTATGGAAACAGATGAAGTTTGGAAATTGTTTCAAGAGGCTTTAAAATAGATATAATAATCACTAAGTTACAGTTGGAGGTTTTTGGCATATGCAAAATAAGAATGTATACTATACAACAGACAAATATAATGATTTAAAAGATGAAGAAATTATAGTAGAAATACAAAATGGGAATGAGCAAGCATTAACATATTTATTAAATAAGTATAAGCCATTGGTAAATAATAAAGTAGGAAAGTATTTTATTATAGGAGCTGAAAAAGAAGATATTGTTCAAGAGGGAATGATAGGTTTGTATAAAGCAATTAAAAGTTTTGATGTTGAAAAACAAAATAAATTTAAAACTTTTGCTAATATATGTATAGAAAGACAATTGATAACAGCAATAAAGACATCAACTAGACAAAAACATATGCCTTTAAATTCATGTATTTCATTAAATACTTCTGCATATTCAAATGAAGATGATGGAGTGGAACTGTTAGAAACATATAATAATAAAACAATGGAAGATCCTTTGGAAACTATGATGAAAAATGAATATTATAAGGAAATAAAGCAATCAATTACTTCATCACTTAGTAAATTTGAAAGACAGGTCTTAGATAGATTAATATTGGGTGAGAGTTATGAGGTTATTGCTAAAAGATTTGATACACCTGTTAAATCTATTGACAATGCAATACAGAGAATACGAAAAAAAGCAAATAATAAAATTTTATAATAAAATATTATTTACTAAAATAAAATTTATAAATTTATTTTATGGATTTTGTGAAAAATGAGGACTATATAAAGTACTAAATAAGTGCTATTATATAGTCCATTTTTGAAATTCGTTTTGGGGCCTTTAACGGGAATTGAACCCGTGACCTCAGCCTTACCAAGGCTGTACTCTACCAACTGAGCTATAAAGGCATAGTATAATTTTAAGTTTTTTGTGATTTTTTGTTCTGTTTCCAAAAATAAAGGTGTTTTTTGAGTCCGTCTCCGAAAACATCTTCATTATAACTTAAAAAATAAAAAATGTAAATAAAATTTATTGACTTTTATAAAAAAAAGTATTAAAATAATTTTGTGAAGTTACATAATTTAAAAGTAATTAAAAATAATTAAAAGTAATGAGAGAAGAGTAAAATATCTACCACTTGAAGAGAGGATTGGCCATAGGCTGTGAGCTAATCTAAGGAGGAGTATTTGAAAACTAACTCTTTAAACTTCTAGTGAATAAGCTAGACGGGTGAGATACGTTATAATCTTATAAATTAAGAAAAAATAAAGGATGGAACCGTGTATATGCACTCCTATTAGTTGTTTTGAACTAAACTAATAGGGGTGTTTTTTACGTAAACCCTAAGAAAGGAATGGTAAGTATGGTGAAAATTGCATTGAAAGATGGCTCTAAAATAGAGATAGAGCAAGGTACTACAATATTAGATGTAGCAAAAAAAATAAGTGAAGGTTTGGCAAGGGTAGCAACATGTGGAGAAGTAAATGGAGAAATAAAAGATTTGCGTTATGAAATTCAAGAAGATAGTAATTTAGTTATACATACTTTTAATGAAGAAGATTTAGATGGTAAAAAAGCATATTGGCATACAACATCACATATTATGGCACAGGCTGTTCAAAGATTATTTCCAAATGTGAAATTTGCAATAGGGCCAAGCATACATGATGGCTTTTATTATGATTTTGATGTAGAAAAGCCATTTACAGATGAGGATAAGGCGAAGATAGAAGAAGAAATGAAAAAAATAATAAAAGAAGATATAAAAATAGAAAGATTTTCTTTATCTAAAAAAGAAGCATTAGAATTAATGAAGGAACAACCATATAAACAAGAATTAATAAATGAATTACCAGAGGGTGAAGAAATTAGTTTTTATAAACAAGGGGATTTTACTGATTTATGTGCGGGACCACATTTAATGAGTACAGGAAAAGTAAAATCAATTAAAATATTATCATCATCAGGTGCATATTGGAGAGGTGATGAACATAATAAGATGTTGCAAAGAATTTATGCAATATCATTCCCTAAAGCATCAATGATGGAAGAGTATATGGTAAAATTAGAAGATGCAAAAAATAGAGATCATAGAAAAATTGGAAAAGAATTGGAATTGTTTATGACACATGAACTTGTTGGTTCAGCATTGCCAATGTATTTGCCAAATGGTGCAACAGTAAGGAGAATATTAGAAAGATATATTCAAGATAAAGAAATAGCAATGGGGTATAAACATGTGTACACACCATCTATGGCAAATGTTGCATTATATAAAACAAGTGGACATTGGGATCACTACAAAGAAGATATGTTTCCAGTGATGAAAATGGATAATGAAGAGATGGTATTAAGACCTATGAATTGTCCACATCATATGTTGATTTATAAAAATAAAATGCATTCATATAGAGATTTACCTATAAGAATAGGTGAACTTGCACATGATTTTAGGTATGAAAATTCTGGTGCGGTTTGTGGACTAGAAAGAGTTCGTGAGATGTGCCAAAATGATGCGCATCTATTTGTAAGACCAGACCAAATAAAAGAAGAATTTGGAAAAGTTGTACAGTTAATATTGTCAGTATATAAAGATTTTGGATTTAAAGATTATAGTTTTAGATTATCTTTAAGAGATAAAAATAATAAAGAAAAATATTTTGATGATGATGAGATGTGGGAAACAGCAGAGAGTCAATTAAGAGAAATTTTGACAGAATTAAATTTGAATTTCTATGAAGCAGAAGGGGAAGCAGCTTTTTATGGTCCTAAATTAGATGTTCAAATAAAAACAGCTGTAGGACATGATGTAACAATATCAACATGTCAATTAGATTTCTTGTTACCACAAAGATTTAAACTAGAATATATAGGAAAAGATGGAGAAGCACATAGACCTGTTGTAATTCATAGAGCAATTTTGGGAACTTTTGATAGATTTTTAGCATTTTTGATAGAGGAGACAAAAGGTGCATTTCCATTATGGTTAGCACCTGTTCAAGTAAAAGTATTACCTATAAGTGAAAAACATGTTGAATATGCAAATAAGATTTATGAAGAAATGTTTAAATTGGGAATTAGAGTTGAAGTAGATGCTGATAATGAGAAAATAGGATACAGAATAAGAAAAGCACAATTGGAAAAAGTGCCATATATGTTAGTTGTTGGTGATAAAGAACAAGAAACAAATATGGTTGCGGTTAGATCAAGAGAAGATGGAGATATTGGAACAAAAACTATTGAAGAATTTATAAAAGAAGTTCAAGAAGAAAAAGAAAGAAGAGATAAATAGTTAGAAAAAATTGAAAAAATGACTTTTCAAATACAATGTATAAAGTTTCAATTTTGAAAGAAAGGAAAGATAAAAAATGAAGTTAGGAATTGTGGGATTGCCGAATGTAGGAAAAAGTACTTTATTTAATAGTATAACAAAAGCAGGAGCGGAATGTGCTAATTATCCATTTTGTACAATAGAACCAAATGTAGGAGTAGTGGCAGTGCCTGATGATAGATTGGATAAATTGACAGAAATGTATAAACCAGAAAAAACAACTCATGCTATAATAGAATTTGTTGATATAGCAGGATTGGTAAAAGGCGCAAGTAAAGGTGAAGGTTTGGGAAATAAATTTTTATCACATATAAGAGAAACTGATGCAATAGTAGAAGTTGTAAGATGTTTTGAAAATTCAAATGTTGTGCATGTTGATGGAAGTATAAATCCAATAAGAGATATTGAAACAATAAATTTGGAATTGATATTTGCAGATATTGAAACTGTAAATAAAAGAATAGATAAAGCAAAGAAAAACTTGAAAGCTGATAAAAAATATCAAGTGGAAATTGATTTATTGGAAAGAATATTGGAAACATTGGAAAGTGGAAAATCTGCTAGGACATTAGATTTTAATGATGAAGAACAGTCAATGGTAAAAGAAATGTTTTTATTGACAACTAAACCAATATTGTATGTTGCAAATGTTTCTGAGGAACAATTAGAAAATGCAGAACAAGATGAAAACGTGCAAAAAGTAAAACAGTATGCAGCAGAAGAAGGAGCAGAGGTTGTTCCATTATGTGTAAAGATGGAAGAAGAGCTTTCTGGTCTTGATGATGAGGATAAAAAAGAAATGCTAGCAATGTATAATTTGGATGAATCTGGTTTAGATAAAGTTGTAAAGAAAAGCTATGATTTATTAGGATTGATGTCTTTTTTAACGGCAGGGGAACCAGAGGTTAGAGCTTGGACTATAAAAAAGGGAACAAAGGCACCGGAAGCGGCTGGTAAGATACATTCTGATATACAAAGAGGTTTTATAAAAGCAGAAGTTGTATCTTATGATGATTTAATAAAAGAAGGCTCAATGGTTGCTGCAAAAGAAAGAGGACTAGTTAGATCAGAAGGAAAAGAATATGTTATGCAAGATGGTGATATTGTATTATTCAAATTTAATGTAAGTAAATAAACATTGCATAATGATGAATTTGTAAATTTTTACTTAAAAATACTAAAAAATGTAATAAAAGCGTAAATTTTTTGAAATATAAATGTAATATAAAAAAGCAAAAAAATGCTTGACATATTTTAAGATAGAGTTTAAAATAATAATAGATTAACAAATGCAAAAGATTAATGTGTATTTGTCTTGCAAATATTTTTAAAGTATGGTATAATTAGAGATGTTTGTAGAATACTAATAAAAAACATATTAAAGGAGAGAAATTGATTATGGAAAATTCAAAATTTGTAAAAATAATTTTAGCAATATTAACAGGAATTATGTTAGTAGCAATTGGAGTAAGTGGAACAAATTATGTATCAGCAGCAGATGGTAATGGAACAAATTATGCAGATTTAGGAGCAGTTTTAAATGGAACAAATAATACAACAACTAATAATGCTACAGCAAATAATACAACTTCTAATTCAACAGCAAATGGAACAAATTCTTCTAATAGTACATCTAATACATTAAATACAAGTGCATTAAGAAATACTATTAATATAGCCAATACAGTAACTACAACTAATACTACAACTTTACCAAAAACAGGTATAGCAAATTCAACACCAGTAGTTATTTTAATAGCTATTTTTGGAATATCAGCAGTATATGCTTATAAAAAAATAAGAGATTATAAAAGTCTTTAATAAATGAGTAATCCTAGCAAAATTTATTGCTGGGATTTTTATTTGTATAGTGAACCAAATGTATAACATCTGTTTTTTACTGTATAATAAGAAACAAGTGAATTGCAGTAATATAATAAAGTCAATTTATTTAATATAATGGAAATTTCATAATATATAATGGATTTAAAGTATATAGCTAGGGTGAAAAAATCATTTTGCTTTTTTAAAAAATAAAAAATTTAGATATATTGACAATATTTATAAAATATGAAAGAATACTATTATAGTTTGAATTGCTATAAAAAATAAGAAAGGAATGGTAGTTAAATGGAAAGAAAAAGAGGATTTGAAATAGCAAAAGGATTTGAGGATAAAAAAATTAATTTACCAATAAGGAAAACAAAATATTCAGCTGGCTATGATGTGGAAGCAGCTGAAGATACTGTTATACCAAGCTTTAAAAAAGGAATGGCACCAACTTTGATAAAAACAGGGATAAAAGCATATATGCAAGATGATGAAATGTTAGTATTATATAATAGGAGTTCAAATCCAAAAAAGAAAGGACTAATATTAGCTAATAGTGTTGGAATAATTGATAAAGATTATTATGGAAATGAAGACAATGATGGCCATATAATGTTTGCTTTTTATAATATAAAAGAAGAGGATGTTACTATAAAAAAAGGAGAATGTATAGGACAAGCAATTTTTCAGAAATATCTTTTGACAGATGATGATAATGCAGAAGGGATTAGAGAAGGTGGATTTGGTTCAACAAGTAAATAATAGATTTAATAATGTAACAAATTATTATAATAATTTAAATTAAACAAATAATTTTTATGGTAAAAGAGTGAATTTACATAAGTAAAAGTTTACGTAAAATTCGCATAAAAATGATAAAAATTTCTGCTTAAATACTTTGACTTTTTTGGAAAAATGTAGTATAATAAATATGGTTAAAAAATCCAATAAAGTTATATCATATAGACATAACTTTATAATATTTTTTTGCTGAAAAATACTGAAAGGAGTGACTTACATGTTTAATGTAGGAGACAAAATAGTGTATCCAATGCATGGAGCAGGAACTATAGATTCGATAGAAGAAAAAGATATTTTAGGAGAAAAACAATCATATTACATATTGAGAATGCCAGGAGAGGTTAAAGTAATGATACCAACAGCTAAGGCAGAGGCAGTAGGAGTAAGAAATGTTATAGATAAACAATCAGCAGAAAAAGTAATTGGTATATTAGAACAAGATGAAACTTTAATGGATAAAAATTGGAATAAACGTTATAGAGATAATATGGAAAAAATGAAAAGCGGAGACATTTATCAAGTTGCTGATGTTGTAAGAAATTTAAGTTTTAAACAAAAAGAAAAAGGTCTTTCTACAGGCGAGAAAAAAATGTTAAATAATGCTAAGCAAATTTTAGTTAGTGAATTAGTTTTAGCAGAACATGCTACTGAGGATGAAGTAGAAAAATTAGTTGATAGTAAAATAAATACATCTTTTATGACTTTTAGAGCAGATGAATTGAACCATGATAATAATATTGTAAATAAATTTATACCTTTTAATAATGATGTAGATTCAGCTAATTAATGTATAGTGAGTTATAATTATTAAAGAGGTTAGGGCATAGAAATCTAAATTTGTTTTTTATAAAATTTAGGTTTTTATGCATTGTTAGTTTGTTACTTAAGTTGTTTTATATAGTATTAAAAAAATACTTAATTCAAAAAATTAAAAAATTTCGAAAATTTGTATTGACAAATTTCTGATTTAATATTATAATACTAATTGTCGTTAGGATATAACCAATTCTAAATATATGCAGATGTGGCGGAATTGGTAGACGCACAGGACTTAAAATCCTGCGGTTGAATAAACCGTGCCGGTTCGATTCCGGCCATCTGCACCAATGACGTATCTGTTCGAACTAAATTGAACAGATAGATATGAAAATCAATCAGTAAAATGGTTGATTTTTTCTTTTGCAAAAAATCATCCTAAATCTATAAAGAAGGGATGGTGTTAAAAATGAAGATAATTAAGCAAGAACTAGAATTTGAGGAATGTCTAAAACAACGACTTGAATTTATATGTAAGTTTTCAAAAGTTATTCCTACTTTTATAAATGGCAGTATTAGAAAATTAGAGAAAACTAATCTTACATATATTGAGCCACATAGAGTGATTATTAAAAACATTACTTTTTTAGTGTTTAATTACTCTAATGATGTGTATATTTCTAACTTAACTAAAAAGATTAAGTTATCAGAGTTAGAAGAATATTTGAAAAATATATAATTTGAAATATTTGACATTTCTTAAAATCGTAGTATAATATAGACAATAAATTATGTATAGCTGTTCGTCAAGAGTTATATATTTATGAGTACTTTGAAAAGATTATATTATATTGCATTATTATATTTTAGTTTATGATAAATGGGTTTAAGAGATGTCAAGGGTGCTCGTGTACTTTGATGTCTCTTTTTGTTTTATAAGGAGGAGTGAAAATTGAACGAAGAAAAGAAAAAATGTGGGTTATATTTAAGAGTATCAACTGAAGACCAAGCAAGAGAACGGCTTTAGCCTTCCAGAACAAAGAGAAAGATTAGAAACTTTTTGTAAGTTTAAGGGTTATGAGATAATAGACTATTACGAAGATGCTGGAATAAGTGCTAAAACTGGTAATCATAGACCAGAGTTTGAAAGATTAAAAGATGATATTAAGACTAAAAAGATAAACACAATAGTTGCTTTAAAACTAAATAGAATAACTAGAAGTATTTATGATTGGGAAAATCTAATGACTTTTTTAGATGAAAACGATGCCTATTTAGATTGTGTAAATGATGAAATAAATACAACAAATGCCAATGGCAAAATGATTTCAAGACTTTTAATGAGTGTTAGTCAAAATGAAATTGAAAGAACAAGTGAAAGAACTAAAGTAGGCTTAGCAGGTGCAATTAAATGTGGTCATATTCCTCACATTGCTCCATTAGGCTATAAGCACGAAGATAAAAGGTTAGTAATAGATTATTCTACTAAAGATGTTGTAGTTAGAATATTTGATTTATATTATAATGGGTACTCTTATCAAAAAATAAGCAATTTATTTAATGAAGAGAAAGGATTTGGAAAAGATAATTGGCGAGATTCTACCATTGTTACTATTCTTGAAAATGAGATATATAAAGGAGATTTTGTTCACGGTAAAAGAACAAAGAACCCTACTTATTATGAAGATGTAGTTGAACCAATTATTTCAAAAGAAATGTGGGCTGATTGCCAAGTACAGAAAAAGAAAAATTCGAGAAGTTATCAAAGAACATTGACATATTTATATTTACAAAAACTAAAATGTCCTAAATGTAATCGTATTTTAGGTGGTAAGGCTACTACAAAGAAAAATGGCAAGACATACTTTTACTATTATTGTAATGATTGTAAAGTTCAGTTTAAAGAAAATGTAATAATGAAGTATTTTGAGCAATTTATAGATGAATTAACCGAATATGACTCCGTTGTAAATCAATTCTTCTTGCCTATGATAAAGCAAAAATTTGATGAACCTAAAGAACAATTAGAAAAAGAAATAAACAATCAGAAAAACAAACTAGAAAGAATAAAAAAAGCCTATATCAATGGTGCTTTTGAACTAAAGGAATATAATGAAGAAAAGAAAATAGTTGAAAATGCAATTACAGAACTTGAAAATAAATTAGATACTACTGATTGTGTAGAAGAATTAAAATTTACACCAAGAGATATTTTGCTAAAAAGAGATATTGATTTTATTAATAAGATTAAGCTAAATAAAGAATATCAAGAACGAACTAAAACTTGGAAAGATTATACACGAGAAGAACAAGCTGATTTAATAATGAGATATGTTGAAGATATTGAATTAGATATTATAGGTACAGCAATAGCAGTAAAGCAAATTAATTTTAGAGAATCTATTTGTAAGCCTTTTCAAGAGTTATTTGATAAAGGATATATCGATACTACAAAGCCTATGATATTAGGTAATGTATTAGGAAGTGTTAGATTTAGCAACTATTTACCAGAGGAAGAAGTTGGTGAAATAATAATGAGGTTACAACAATACTATGATGTACATTTTACAGAGGCAACATACTATGTGCAAAAGCAAATATTTTACTTTAACTTTGCTGAAGATAATAGTGCTATTGTTAGAGTATTTCCTTTAGAGGATTATTATAAATTAGATCCAGATAATAAAATGGAAACTTATAAATTTGGAATAATCTATATTAATGAAGAGGATAAATTTCAAATGCAAGAAATTGATACAGCATTTGATTATATTCCAGATGAAAGCAATGATAGTGTAATCTATACAAAAGATACTACTCCTATTTCAGTATGTGTTAAGCCAGTAAAGTTCTGCGAAGAAATGCAAGAAGAAACAAATTAACGTGGCACGTTTTTTTTTGTGATAACAAAAATGAAAGTGGTGATAGTTAATTTGATAAATTTTAGATCTGTGAGATAAAATTTATTGCCTCGCAGAGCCCCCATGTTATGATAGTATGCCATAACATATAGGGGAGAACGCTTTAGTTAAGTACACTAAAATGTTCTCCACCATAAAATAGCTTGTTTAAGCTGATATTTTTTTATTTAACATTTTTTCAATTACCATTGTCATATCTTCAAGACTGACTGGAAAAGAAATTATACCAACACCTCTATAATGTATATCTATTTCTTGAACTTTTTTACCATCTATCTTTTCTGTCTGATGAACTAATATTTTTTCTATCAATTCATTTAAAATTTCTGGTGTTAGTTCAGTTATTTCAGTATATTTCTTAACATTAGATATAAATTGTGTAATATCAGTATCTTTCTTTTCTGTATTTTCAATATCTTTTGACAATTGTTCTATCTTTATTTTTAATTCTTGTTGTTCCTTATCATAATTAAAAGATAAGTTTCTAAATCTATCATTTGAAATCTTTCCAGATACATTATCTTCGTAAATATGCATAAATAAGTTATCAATCTCTATTATTCTACTTTTAGCCTTTTCAAGTTCTTTCTTGTTTATAGAAATTTTCTTTATTTCATCTTGTGCAGATTTTGCAAGCTGTTCTTGAATAAATAAATCTTCATAGCTTTTTATATACGAAATTACTCTTTGAATATTCTCTAAAACAATAACCTGTAATATTTTATCTGAGATGTAATGAGATGTGCATAAAGAAGTATCATGCTTATAACTTGAACATCTATAATGGTCTTTATTTTTCAAGTCCTTTACAGGAGATTGGAAATACATTTTTTTACCACAATCATTACAGAATAGTAATCCTGAAAAAATACTTTTCTTACCTGACCTTGTAGGCTTTTTTCTGTTATTTCTTAATTGTTTTGCAATATTCCAAGTATATTCATCAATAATTGGCTCATGAGTATTTTTAAATACTTTTCTATCTTCTTTTGGGAGTTTTACTCTAGTCTTATCTTTATAAGAACGAGTAGTACATTTAAAATTTACTGTATCTCCAATATATTCTTGTCTATCTAAAATACCAGCTACAGTAGTTCCACACCATTTATATTGATATTCTTGATTATTTGAGTTTGTAGTAATACTTGCACTATATTCAGATGGAGTTAATATTTTTCTTTTCCTTAAAATTCTGGCAATTTCACAAGTTCCATGTCCTTGAATAAATAGATTAAATATTTCTTTTACTACTTCTGCTGAGGGTTCATCTATTAACCATTTTGTTTTATCATTTTCATCTTTTTTATAACCATAAGGCACATTATTAGCAAGTGAAATTCCAGATTCGCCTTTATTTTTAAGAACTGCTCTAACTTTTTGACTTGTGTTTTTGGTATGCATTTCATTAAACCAGTCTTGAATAGGCAAGAAATCATTTAGACCTTTACTACTATCAATATTATCCATGATAGCAATATATCTAATATTAAGCCTTACAAAATCTTCTTCAAGGAGTTGTCCTACAACAAGTCTATTTCTACCAAGTCTTGAGTGGTCTTTAACTATAATTGTTCCAATTTTGCCTTGTTCAGCAAGTTCCATTATTTCCATAAATGCAGGTCTTGTAAAAGTTGTTCCAGAATATCCATCATCTACAAAGAACTTAATATTTTGAAAATTATTATCTTTTGCATATTTACTTAAAATTGATTTTTGATTTGTTATACTATTGCTTTCTCCTGATAGTTCATCATCTCTTGATAAACGACAGTATAAAGCAGTTATTTTATCGCTTTCTAGCTGTTTCATTATTTTCTCCTTTCTTTGACAGCTCGAAATACGATATAAAATTATAGTTACTACAATTCAAGTAGTGTTTATAATATACCATATTTCAAACTTAAAATTCAATACAAAAACTATTACTTTTGGAAGATTTCAAAAAATCTAGTTAATATAGTGTGTTCCGAATCTTTATTAAAATAGGTATTTACCTTATAAACAGTACCTTTAATTTCTTTTTCAAAGTTCAAATTTTGTTCTGGATAAAAACTTTTTAAATATTCTGCATGTTCTTCATCGTTCATTTTAGAGAGTTTATTACAAAATTCAGTCTTTAAATTCTCTAAAAATTCGTATTCTTCATTAGTCAGTTCAATTCTATATATTTTTTCACTATCTTGCATTTCTGTCAGCCCTCCTTTTCTTGTATTCAGGAGAGTTTTTTAGTTTTTGCTTTTCAAGTCTTTCTTTTTCTCTAGCTTCTTCAAGAGCTTTTCTTTCAGCTTGTATTTTTTCTTGCTCAATTCTTTGTTTTTCTAACTCATCTTGTTTCTCTTTAGCAAATAGTCCTTTAAATAAGTCAAAAACTTTTTGTGGAGCAAGTTTTATAGCATGGAAGTAATCTTTCGTTTTTTCTACAATATCATCATATAGAGATTTCCACTTATCTACTGCATTTCTTAAATTATCAATTCTACTATTAAGTTCATATATTTCTTTATCTGCAACAATTCCTTTTTTAGCATATTCAGTTAAATTTTCATAATCTTCTTGTTCTAATTCAATTTTTTTAGAAAATCTCTTTTGTTTTCCTAAATTGGAAATGTTCTCAATTTGCTTATCATATTTCATATAGGAATTATAAGCAGATTCTTTTTCTTCAACTTTATTTGTAATGTTTTCTAATCTTTCAGTATCTTTTTTAATTTTAAATTGTAGATCATCTAAATGCTCTTGATTACTACCTTTTACACCACGAATAAAGTTTTTATAGCCACTATAAGACATATACTTAAAAAATCTATCTTGTAATAAGCTATATGATTTTATTAGTTTTGCTTTTCCGTTTTCAGCATATACAGGATTTCCTTGATTATCTAGTAATTGTTCAGATTTCCATTTTTTACTATGACTTACTTGATTGATTATTTCTTTTGTAGTACCTACTAAAGATTTATCTTTACATCTTTTAGTCCATTTTACTTCTTTCATAACTACTGGTATTGCTACAACATGCAGATGATAATGATATATAGGTTTTCCATATTCTTCTGTTAAAGCAGTATTTAGCTCATCTGCATGCATAACTGCTGATATAATGTTATCAGTTCCCATTTCTTGTTCAGCAAAGTGAAAGGCTTTCTCATAAAATTCTTTTGCAAATTCATAACCACCGTGTTTTTCAAAATAGTCAGAGTTAATATCAAATATAAGTTCATCAAATATTTTTGCATTGTCTTTTAAACCTCTTAACGATACTTGTGCATTATCAATTAATTCTTTTAATTTTTCATTATAGGTAGTTTCACATCTTTTATAATGTATATTATTTGGTGCTTGAGTTAAATCAACATTCATATTAGAATATGATTTATTTTTTCTTTCGTTGTGTCTTTCAGCTTTAGTTATACTTGTTTTAGTATAAGTTTCTACTCTAGCTACTGAATAATTTGTCTTGTTCTTGTCCAATATATTTTCCTTTCTGTAGGTAGCAAGTAGCGACCGAAGGAAGCTGTTACATAACTTTCTTACGAAAGTATGTAACCCACTATGACACTTTCAAAACTTCGTTTTGCAAAGATGACAGTGGGCTCCTAGCGGAGGGCTCATAAATTATCAATCTTACGATGGATAATTTATGTTTGGCTTCGCCAAATCAAAATAATATTTTATTACTTCCGTTCAAATATTATTTTGACTACTGAAAAATTTTTCTACTACCTAGCATAAAATTTTTTCAGTATCTTTCTGCTATGCATTGTAAGAATATAGAGCAATATATAGTATTTTAGCATAACAAAAAGAGACCCATTAGGCACAACAAATAAAACTACTGATATTGCATTTTTTTGCAAAGTAGTGAGTTTTACTTGAAACATGCTAATCGGTCTTAACCACTGCTGGACATTTTACATACTATTCATTCTAAAACAGCCAAATATATTTCACCGCATTGGGTTAATAAACTTATTACAAATCTTAATTCTCTATGTCTCGGAAGTGGGAGAATAATTTATTGTACCACTTTATTAACCAGTGTTTCGTGTCTATTAATTTTTCAGTGTACTATAAAATACATATATTTTATACTATGAATTGTGTCGAAAGTCAAGAAAATTTGCCATTTTCGTTGAAATAAATAGATTTTATTGTTATAATTTTGAATATAAAAAATTAATTTTAGAATGAATGAAAATAAAATCAAAGATAAAATAAATTTAGGAGATGTAGAATGAAAGTTTTTAAAACAATAATGTCAAGTTTTAAGCATACAAAATTATTAATACTTATATTTTTTATATTAAGCATAGTACTAAATTATTTAACAACATATATACCAGTGGTAATACAATATTTTATAGATGTATTATTAAATCAAAATGTTAATAATGCTATAATAGAGAATTTTATTAGTGTATTTAATAATAAATTGTCATTTATTCCAATAGTATGTATATTTTTGCTACTGATTGAAGGAATAATTGTTTTATCAACATATATAAGAACAATAGTTAAAAATAAAATAATACAAGAATTCCAATTTGATTTAAAACTAAAGTTATTTGATCATATACAGAATTTAACATATCAAGACTTTTATAAAAATTCACTTGCAGATTTAGTACAAAATTCGACAGATGATGTAAATAATATAGTAAATTTTATAGAAAAACAATTTACATACATATTAGATATTGTATTAATAATTATTTTTGCAATATCCCAACTTGTAAATTTAGATTTAAGATTATCAAGTATTATGATTGCAGCAATTTCAATTATAATTCTATTATCAATATGGTATTTTAAGAAATCTAAACCAATTATAGAAAATAGAATAAAAGTACAAAGAGAAATGTATTCAGAGTTAAATGATAATTATTCAAATATAAAATTTATGAAGATTAACAATTTACAAAAAAAGGAAAAAGAAAGGTTTAATAAAATAAATGTAAAAAATTTTGAAGCAAATAAAAGCAAAGTAATAATTGATAGTTGGTATAATATGTTATCTGTAAATATTGTAAAACTTCAAGCTCCATTTATATTTATATTAAGTAGCTTTTTATATGCTCAAGGCTATATTTCAATAGGAAGTATATATGTAACGATAAATTACTCTAATAAAATAACAAGAACATTTACAGATTTAGCAGAAATATTAGAATTTTTAAATTTATGCATTGCTTCATATAAAAGACTAGACAATTTATTAAATCTAACTTTAGAAGATGAAAAGACTGAAAATAAAAATATTGAAATAGAAAATACAACAATAACATTTAAAAATGCTAACATTAAGGTTAATGATAAAACAGTTTTGAAAAATTTAAACTTTACAATTAATCCAAATGAAAAAGTAATGATTGCAGGTAGTACAGGAAGCGGAAAATCTATATTACTAAAAACATTAGTAGGATTTTATGATTATGAAGGTAGCATAAAAATAGGAGAATATGAAGTTAGAGATTTAAATAAAAAATGTGTAAGAGAAAATATTTGCTTATTATTACAAGACTCATATTTATTTTCAAAAACTATTGCGGAAAACATAAAAATATTAGTACCCCAAATAACATATCCAGAAATAGTAGAACTTTCAAATTTCTTCTCATTTCATAAAGATGTAACAAAATTTGAAAAAGGCTATGAAAGTGCAATTGGAAGAAATGGAATGGTATTATCAAAAGGTCAAAAACAAAGATTAGTATTGGTAAGAGCATATACAAAACCAAAACCAATAATGATTTTTGATGATTCTTTTAGTGCAATTGATAGAATAAATAAAAAGAAAATATTAGAAAATTTAATGTCATTAGAAGACAAGTCAAGCAAAATACTTGTTACTCATGATATTGAATTAGCTACAAAATTTGAAAAAATAATTTATATAAATAATGGAGAAGCGATATGTGGAACACATGAAGAATTATTAGAAAACAAAAATTATAATGAAGTATATAGTTTAAATTTGAATAAAATAGGAGAAGAATATGCTTAATAAAAAAATATTAAAGGAAATGTTTAATTTTACTACCAATAAAAATAAAACACTAAAAATTGGAATAATTATGTTTTTACAATCTTTACCATATCTTATATTTTATCAATATATACTATCTCAAGTAATCGACAACTATATACCAGATAAAAATGTAAATATGGTATTGATATTATCATCAATTTTGATTGTAATTATAGTAATTAGATTTTTCTTTGATAAATATTCTGAAATTCAAAGAAAAACATGTTATTATGATAATGATATGCAAATAAAAAATAAAGTATTTAATAGTATACAAGATGCAGATATTAGCAAATTAGATAAAATACAAGTAGGTAATTTATTTATTTTAACAACAACGCAAAGTTTTGAATCTTCACAATTATTTGTATGGAATTTTTTAGGAATATTTGCAGTAAGAATAAGAAGTATTTTAATTACATTAATTATAATGTTATTTATAGACTGGAAAATTGCATTAGTTGTTATAGGAATATTCATTCTATCTTATATTATATTGATACCATTTTATAATAAGAATATGAAAACTTATAGAAAATTACAGCAATCTATAATTGATTTGCAAGGCAAAATTAATGAATATATAGATAGCTTTTCAACTACAAAAACATTAAGATTAGAAGAAATAAATATTAATGATATTAAGTCAATGTTAGAAAAAGCAAAATGTGAACTAATTAAATCTAGTAAAATTTTAGGATTACATACAGCTTTATTTGCTTTATTAACATTTTTTGCTACAATCGTAACTTTGATTATTGGTGGAAATCAACTCATAATAGGTGTTGGATTAGGTTCAACAATAATTCTAATAGTAGATTATATCAGTGATATTAGTAGCCATATGAACAGTCTATTAGAACATGCACATGGAGTAATGAACAAATATAATTGTTTTATAAATATTTTAGAAATTGTAAGTATTAATAAAGAAGATGATAAAGGAACAATAGAATTAGAAAAAATTGATTCAATAGAATTTAAAGATGTAAAATTAAGTTATGATGGTGTAAACACAATATTAGAAAATATAAACTTAAAAATAGATAAGTCAATAACAATTGCAGTTGTTGGAAAAAGCGGAGCGGGAAAAACATCATTTGTTAATTTAATTCCACGATTTTATAATTTAACAGAAGGTCAAATCTTAATAAATGGAATTGATTATACAAAATACAAGTTAAGTGAATTAAGAAAAAATATTTCATATGTATTCCAAGACCCTGTCATTTTAAATATGTCTATAAAAGATAACCTAATGTATGGAAATGATAATGTGCAATTAGAAGATGTTATAAAAGTTTGTAAAGAAATAGGTATAAATGATAAAATAGAAACTTTTGATAATGGATATGATACAATTATAGATGCTCGGAACAGATATATTATCTTATGGTGAAAAGCAATTATTAAGTTTTGCTAGAGCAATTCTAAAAGATGGAAGTGTTGTAATACTTGATGAAGTAACATCAAATTTAGATTTGGAATTTGAAAAAAATGTTATGGAAGCAAATAAAGTTATTTTAAAAAATAAAATATCTTTTGTAATTGCACATAGAATAAATACAATTAAAGATGCTGATCTAATTATATTTATAGATAATAAGAAGATTGTAGAAATGGGAAATCATGAAGAACTTATTGAAAAACAAGGATATTATTATAATTTGTACATGAGTAAGGAAAAAATTCAAAATAATTAATAAAAATTTTAAGACAATATATGTAATTTGAGCAGAGATTCAAGTAAGTCTCTGCTCAAATGAATTTAACAATAAATCAATTCATTTAATACAATTTCTTCTGCTAAATGCTTATAATTATTCATAAGCCCAGTCCATTCTAAAGGGTCAGTATCTTTCAAGTTTTCATCAATAGGATTTCTTTTTAGTATTTGTTTCATAAGTAGTTCAAACCTTCTTTTAGCTTGTTTGTCAGTTTCTACAATATGTTTTCTTAAAGTTTTGTTCATAAACATTATTATATATTCGGCTTTTTTATTTGATTTTAAATATTCTAATCTTAAGTGTCCATATTTTCCAATTTGATAATCTTTTTCATTTTCTTCTTTCTCCAAATATAAGTCAGGAATAAAATAATCTCCTTCTTTGTGATAAGTTATCTCTACCATAATAAAATCCTCCTAAATTTTAATTTCACTACTTTTTAGAACTATATTTTATATCGTTTTCAGCTATCTACAAATATAAATTTTTAAAAGTGTACTTAACTTAAGTCTACTGGGTTAGGACTTATGACAAGTTCAAAGTCCTATGCTATGAAGAAAATTCAAAGGAGGTCTTTATGGAGCAAGAATTAGCATATTCTTTTCACTTGGGTAGTGATAAAAACAAAAGTAAATTAGCAAAAAAAGTTGCAAAAGAAAATATATCTGGTACTACTTCTTTAGCTAATAATGCAATTCAAAATGCAAAAGATTTATCAGATGTTAATAAACACAATTTAAGGGATTATGATAATCAAAGAGAGTTAATTAGAACTATTTATGGAACAAATGACATTGTAAATGATGTAAAACAACTATATTTAGATGAGTTTGAACAAGCACGACTAGAATATAACAACAAACAGACTCGTGAAGATAGAAAAATCAATGACTACTTCAAAAAAGTATGTGAATCTCAAAATGATATAGCTTGTGAAATTATAATAGAACTCGGAGATATGGACTTTTGGAATGATAAAGACGAAATATATAAATTTAAAATGGTTGATGTATATAATGAGCAAATAAAGGATTTAATTAAAATTGTACCAGATTTTAAGATAGCAAATACAACAATACATTTTGATGAAGTTTCTCCACATATGCACATTGTAGGTGTTCCAGTTTCTTATGATTGTAAAAGAGGAATGAAGAAACAAGTAGTAAAATCAAAGTTATTCACTAAAACCACATTAACACAAATACAAGACAAAATGAGAAATGCTTGTATAAAGTCTTTTAATAAGTTCTATGATATGGATTTTAAGTTAAAAGAAAAGCAAAAAGGTAGAAATCAAGACATCAATGTTAATGATATGGGCAATTATAGAGAAATTAAGAAACAGATAAAACAGAAAGAACAAAAACTTGCAAAAGCTAATAATCAAACAAAACAAATTGATAATACAAGTAAAGATATAAATATAATATTAGACAATTTAAAGCCTACTTTGATGAATAAAAATAATATGATTATTTCAAGCGAGGATGTCCAGAAAATAAAAAATTATACAAAAGATGTAGAGATATTACTACAACTGTTAGAAGTGTAAATGACTTAAATATGGCGATTAAAGATTTTGAACATTCTGCTTTTGAAATAGATAAAGAAAATCGTTCACTTAAATATCAGCTAGAGCTAAAAGATGATGAAATTGGCAATCTTAAAAGTAAATTATCTTCAAAAGATAAGATTATTAACAAATTACGAGAAGAAAAAGAGAATATAAAAGCACAATTACAAAAAATCAAAGGCTTCTGGCATAGTATTATGAGCCATTTTAATAAAAGAATTTGTTATGATAAAGATAACAACTACAAAATTGTTAGTGATGACCTATATAAAAATGGCATTTTTGATGACAATGATAACGAAATTGCTAATAACATTTATAGGAAAGTTACTATACTAGACGAAAATAAGCAAAACAAAAATAAAAAAAGAAATAATGATAATAGATTTTAAAAGGTAGTGTAAACTAAATTTAATTTTTATTAATCTACACTCCTGTTATTTCAAGGTTTATATCACTTTTTTATACAAAAAAATGATACCCCCTCTTTTTATGGTATAATAGTTTTGAACAAACAACCCAATAATCATAAAGGAGTGGTGTATCATGTATACTATTATACCTCTATTACTAGCTCATATTCAAGAGCTAAATAATCAAATTTTATTTTTATTTAATTTTATTGTTAAAAATATACCTTTAAAATTTAAAGAAAAGGTCGATTCTTTGTTTTTTCCTAAGTACAATAAACTTAAAGTTGATAAGTTGCCTATTATTCATGTTCCTGAAAAAAAGGATTACAATCAACTTCTAAAACAGTATCTTAAAGAACACGATAAACCTTTAAAACCTATTAAATCTCGTGGTAAAAATCCTGTTCCTGAGCATATTCATTGCCCTTGTTGCAATGCTCCTCATAAATATATCTACGACAATACTGGTGGTCGTGGTCAATTTTGGTGCAAAGTTTGTGATACTCATTTTAATCGTCGTAATTATTTAGATAATCCTATTGAACTTCATTGTCCTCATTGTGGTGGAGCTCTTTCTGTTGTTAAAAATCGTAAACTTTTTAATATTCATAAGTGTATGAACAAAAACTGTTCTTACTACCAAAACTCGCTAAACTCATTGTCTAAAGAAGATTTAGAAAAGTACAAGTCTAAACCCGAAAAATTTAAGCTACATTATATTTATCGTGAATTTAAAATTGACTTTTTTAAAGTTGATTTATATTCCCTGCTTAAAAACGCTTCTAACCTTCAGTTTCGTAAGTTCTCTCCTCATGTTATGGGGTTATGTTTAACTTATCTTGTTAATTGTGGTCTTTTTACTCGTAAAACCAGAGATGTTATGCGTGAAGTTCATGGCATTAAGATTTCTCATACTCAAATTGCTAACTATGCTACTACTGCTGCATATTGCGTTAAACCCTTTGTTGTTTCTTACAACTACAAACCAACCAACTATCTTGCTGCTGATGAAACTTACACTAAGGTTAAAGGTTCTAGGCGATATGTTTGGTTTATTATGGATGCTATCAAAAAATCTATTCTAGGCTACAGAAGTTCTGAATCTCGTGACACTACTCCTTGCATTCTTGCTATGCGTATGGCTTTTGATAAATTCAAAAAATTTCCTAGTAAAGCTCTTAAATTTGTTGCGGACGGTTATACCGCTTACAAATTAGCACAGCAACAATTTGCCTTACATGATATGCACTTTGATGTTACTCAAGTCATTGGCTTAACCAACGATGATCCTGTTTCTACTGAATATCGTTGGCTTAAACAAATTATTGAAAGACTTAATCGTACATTCAAATTTTCTTACAAAGTTACAAATCGGTTATGGCTCTGATGATGGTGCTAATACTCATTTATGCTTATTTGTTGCTTATTACAACTTTCTAAGACCTCATTCTTACACTTACTGGAAGCCTTTAAATGAAGTACCAGAGTTAGAAAAAGCTGAACTTATGCCTGCTAAATGGCAAATACTAATTGAACTATCTCAGCAACTAATCTTACAGCAACAAAAAAATTATTTTTTACAACTTCATACTTTACCTTACTTCGGCTTAATAACTTAAAACGTATTTGTGAATGCTTTGTCAAATGCATTTACTACTTGCAAGTGACCACTTGACAAAACATTTACAAATATCGTTATAATTGTTTAGTCTGAAGTATTATTTATTATGTTTTTTTGTATATTTTTAACTTTTCAATGTGCTTTTTTACTTTTTCTTGATAGTTTTTTCATATTCCAATTTTTCATAGATTACTTTACACTATCTTTTAAAAGGGGGAAAATTAGATATGAATAATGAATTACCAAAAAATAAAATAGACGAAAGAACAGGTATTTAATACCATTTAAAAGGAGATTATTATATACCAAATCTTGTACCACCAAAACAAGAGAAAATTGTTCTAAACAAATATGGACGTATGAAATTAAATTATTTAAAAGAGAATAAAGAAGCTGAATATACTGTAATGCTAATGAATGGAACTTTAAATGCACACTTGAAAGAATTGCAAGAAACAGCAGATAATAAAGTACAACAGATTATCGATGAATTAAAAGCAAAAAGTGACTTGACCGAAGATATGAAAAATACAGATATGCTTTATTTGGTGGGGAATATGAACTCTATTAAAGCACAAGCTGAAGAAATTGTTTTTAGTGAATTGATTTATGTGTAAAATTGTTAAAAGCGAATGAGGATAAAATCTTCATTCGCTATAAAAATAAGCTGTGCTATTATTCAATAACACAGCTTGCAAAATCATGAAACGCGATTATCTGATTCTTATATCTCCGCTCATTGTAGAAACAGAAACATCAGCATTGTAACCTCTGCTTTCTTTGTGTCGATTTCTAACGTCCCCACTCATAGAACTGGTGGAAAGATTGAGGTGTCCAATGTTATTAAATTCCACTGACACATCCCCACTCATTGTGGAAACCTCAACATTAATGTCTTGGGTTGCATCGATACAAAGTTCGACATCTCCGCTCATTGTAGAAACAGAAACATTGTTGACTGTTGCATTAGTCTCCAAATCGCCAGACTGTGTCTTCACTTTGAGATAGTCGGTTGAGACACCTTCATTTAAGGTGATGTCTGCTGATGAACTCTTTGTAGAAATAACTTTGAATGTCTTTTGCGGTACGGTAACATCGAGTTTCAAATTTCCGTTGAAACAGTTGCCAGTAAACTCTAATGTAATTATAAGTTCACGATTTATCACCCGAACATCAAAGTTGACATCTCTGTCAATATCTGCCTCACCATAGAAATGTGCTTCAACCTTGGACGAATTGGAAACGGAAACATTGACATCGACAAATGTTGAATCAATTGCTATCTTTTCGATATTGTTGCAATCTTCCGCTTTCCTTTCGTCAAATTTCTGGGTCTTGCCAGTTCCACCACCGCTTATAACCCGTCCGTTGACGATTGTTACATTGCTTCCTGAAAATACTCTGCCGTTGATACTAATCATGATTTTTCCTCCTTAAACTTTATTGTTGATTAGTTTTTCTTTGTGCTTAAACTAAAAAGTTAGAGGTTATCCCTCTCACCAATTAGTGAAAATGGGTAAAATGACACAGGACTTAACCTATATCTCTTTTTATTATAATACAAATATACATAAAATGCAAATTTTGAAAAACACTTGAAATTTAGAAAATAATATGATAAATTATACATAAATTGATTGATATTTGTATCAATCGTCAAGAGAGCCTAAAAAGTTGTAGATAACTACGCCATCGGCACCATTAGAACCTCAAGTGTTTCGTAAGATTATGCTTGAGGTTTTAATTTATAAAATCAAGCAGAGTTCTAACAAAAGTTCTAACACTTTTCCAAAATTAGAATTTTTATAAATAGTTAGAAATGTATTTTTTAAGACAGATTACCTAAATAGCGAGTTCGGTAATTTGTTCTTTTTTTGTATATAATGCAAGTTTATCACTAATAACACTTGCAGAAATTCTTTTGTTTTCTATATCAGCATGTGCATATCTTAAAGTAGTTTGAAAATTAGAATGACCTAACCATATTTGTATATCTTTAACTGGTACACCATTTTGAATTAATAAAGTACCACAGCTATGTCTTAAATCATGTAGCCTAATGTGTCGTAAATTGTTATTATCTAATATTTTACTAAAAGTTTGTGTTACATATCCAGGTTTCATTAATTCTCCATTTTCCATTAAACAAATATAGTCTTTATAATCATTACAATAAGTATTGCCATAAAACTTTTTATATTCATCATATTTTTCTTTATAATAATTTAGTAAATTTGCTATAAAATCAAATAAAGGCAAAGTCCTATAACCCGAATTGCTTTTAGCTCTATCTTTGAAAATAAATTGTGTGACACCATCAATTTTACCACGACCTACAGTGTGTCTAATTGTTAATGTTTTAGCTTTAAAATCAATAGCATTCCATTTAATACCTATGACTTCTTCACGCCTTAATCCATATACACCCGCAATTATTACTGGTAATTCAATAGTTGTATTTTTTATAATTTCCATTAGATTTAATAACTCATCTTGTGTATAATAATCAGCTGTATATTCTTTAGTTCTAATTTAGTAGCAGGATTACTATCTATTATTTCTGTAATGACAGCACTTTTTAGAGCTTTACTAATATTTGCTCTATAATGTTTTACTGTATTTCTGGATAGACCTTCAGCAAATAGTAAATCAAAAAAGTCTTGAATGTGTTTAGGCTTTAAATCAACTAATTTAATTTTTTTAGCTTTAAAGTACTTATATAATCTACCTTTAATAACTTGCTCATAACCTATATATGTTGTTTGTTCAACTTTTCCTTTTTGCTTTTCTAGCCATTCTAACATATAATCACAAAATAAAATATTTTTATATTTATCATATATGTTTGGATCTCTTAATTTTATTTTAGATTTTTGCTCATATTCAATTTTAAATTGTTCTAGTTTTTCTTCAGCCTTTTTCTTATTTCCTTTTATAGTATAACCTGTTGGAATCCATTTGGGTTTTCTTTTTCCATAATCATCATATAAATTTAAAACTGCATAATACAGTCCTTTCTTTTTTTGTAAGCTATCTGTTATCATTTTTCTCCTTTCTGTTGTAACAGTTTATATTTAACTTATCATTGATATTTTGTTTATTATACCATGATAATCAAAAAAATCCTACTGTTCTGTCATTACATATTTGATAACATTAACTTTAGGAATTTTATATTCTCTGCCAACTTTTTTACTTTTTATTTTCTTTTCTCTTAACATACGATATGCAAGAGAGTTACTAATTCCACCTAGCATTTTTCTCATTTGTGTAAGATTTACAATGTCTGGGTAATCTGTAAACATTAAAGTATAGGTTTCTTTCATGTCAGCCATAGTTTTGTACCTCCTTCTTTAGAATTTAAAATAAAAAAGACCTATTCATCAATAGGACTAATTAAATACTATAACAATATTTTTTCTTGTATTTCTGTGTTGGTATTTTTATATGCATATTTATTGATTTAGGAACATCTGAAGCAACCTTTAATCTTCTATCTATAATTAAATTACCTTTACTATTTCTATGATAAGCACTTGAATTCTACTTTATATATGCTAAATCACTCATTTCAGAAGAATAAGATAATTCTTTACTTGCTTCAATATGTTGTTGTTTAACAAATTCAAATAATTGTTTATCATTTTCATTTTGCCTTTTATTTCTAATCCATTCTCTTTTTGCAATTTTACGGTTTTCTTTACTAATTTGAGTTCTATATTCTTTTTCTTGCTCATATCTTGCATCTTTTTTTATAATCTTTGTTATATAAGATGGATCAACATTCAATTCTTTTGCAATAATAGTTGGCTTTTCGTGTTCATTATAATATTTGTCTAGTGTATAGCTCTTGTTATCTATATTAATCACAACCTTTCAAATAATTTGGTAAAATTTGTGTCTACATATTTTTTATACAAGTATAGAACTTGACATTTTATATTAATTGTTGTAATATATTATTATATTTCAACTATTAATATTTGATATTATTATAAAGTAATAATTGTAATATGTCAATATATTACAATAAAAATTTTGAAAAATTTTAAGGAGAATAAAGTAATGGAATTTAATTTTAAAAGTAACAGTGCACATTCATATATGAGATATGGTGGCTATCAAGGAAAATATAAAGGAAAAGAATATTATATGGTTCCCAACCCAGAGGCTAGTATAAATATTAGGGATTTATATGATATGTTCAGTAAAATGGATTCAATATTGGTTGATTTACTTAATATAGGAAGAATATGTATGGATTCAGATGATGATCAAACTAAATTTACTTGTGCATATTTTTTTGTAGAGCAATATGGTTTATTGGGCTTTATGATTGAAGCACCAATCAATACAGATTTTCTATTAAATGAAGAGGTAACATTAAAAGAAAGTAATTTTATTAATAAAAATTGTGTAATGCGAACGAAAGAATATTTTGATTTATTCTTTCCATTTGCAAAAGATACTGAAATGAATTATACAGTAACAAATGGTAAAGTAGAAATAGAAACAAATTCTGATTTACAAAGAATGTTAAATCATACATCACTTAGCAATCAATTAATTTATTCTAGTTTTTATTGTGAAAAAATAGATTGGATAATTGAATATGCAAAAAAAATGTATAAAATATTTAAAAAATATGTAGATTTATCAAATAATAGTGTAAATAATTATGATGAATATAAAGCAAGAGAAACTATAAGTGATTACTATTTTTCTGGAATACCATACAAAATTAATATGTATGGAAATACTCCGGAAATATCTTGGCAACCTAATTCTTTAAAACAAGCAATAGATATGGCTTTTGGGTTTATGCTTTGTAGTGAAAAGAATCCTTTAAGAATATGTAAGCATTGCGGTAAAGTCTTTTATGCTAAAAATCCTAAAGCTGAATATGATAGTAGCCAATGTAGAAATCAAGCAAATGTATATAAAAGTAGAAATAAAAATAAAGCCGATTAAAAATAATTGTTGAAATTGTAGAAAAAGCATTGTTTTTAAAATAAAATTCAAGTATAATAAATCCATCATTTTCCAAAGGAAATCTTTGCGAAAGGAGGTGAACATCTTGAGTTCATTCGATTTAATTTGGCGATTAATTGTTTTATTATTACTTAGTAATAGTAAAAATGATGAAAACCAAAATTCTCAGGATTAGTACAAACTAATCAAAGGCAGTCTGGTCAACTGCCTTTATTTTTTTGCAAAAAAATGAGATATGTGGTCAACATATCTCTGTGAACATTCGAGTTCTTCGATTTATTCTCTTGCTTAAGCTAAATACAGTATACTATATTTTTTATTATATGTCAAATGTTTTTTGAATATTCATTTTTTTATATTTATTAAAATAATTTCTATTTGAAGTATATCATAAAATAAGCAAAAATACTAGCATTTTACATAAAAATGTGATAAAATAATAAGCAATTGCTAGTAAATACTAGTTTTAAATTTTTATACTCCTGTTTTACAGGTTAATATATAGACAGTTAATACAAAATAAGTATTTTAAGGAGGAAGCTTTATGGAAGAAAAACTAAAAAATTCAATGAGATTTTATATGTTAGCCACACAGCTTAAATATAAGATAAGAAGTGGCTGGGATAAATCACATTGGAATGTGAGTAAAGAACGGGTAGAAAGCATTGCGGAACATGTTTATGGGACTTGTATTTTAGCTTTAAGTATTGATTCTGAATTTAAAACCGATTTAGACATCAATAAGGTTATAAAAATGCTGGTTCTTCATGAATTGGGAGAAGTTATTATTGGTGATATTACACCATTTGACAACATAACTCCTGAAGAAAAAATGAAAAAAGAACATGAAGCAATGAGAGAAGTTATTGGCGACTTGGTTAATCAGGAGGAGTTTCTTTCATTACTATTTGAATTTGATGAAAAGAAGACCAAAGAAGCAATTTTTGCTCATCATTGTGATAAATTGGAAGCAGATATACAAGCTAAAGTTTATCAAGATATGGGATGTCAGCATCCGTTAGATGAGCAAGAAAACAATGTGGTTTTCAAGAGCAATAAAGTTCAACAGATGGTAAAAGATGGAGCTCAAACTGCATTTGATATCTGGTATGAATGGGATAAATCATTGTACTATGATGACGAAGATTTTGCCAGACTTCTTGATTATGTGAGAACAATCAATACTCAAGAACTTTTAAAGTAACTCGTAAACTAATTAGTTAAGGAGGTAACAGAATGAGTTTTTTTGAAAAGAAGTACAAGGTTACAGGTTGGCATGGTGATACACAATCACTTACTGTCAAAAAACTCTATGAGCGGGTGTTAGAGGACAGCAAATCCGATTATAATTGGATTGCTTCAGCTACAGAACTCGTTAGAGTATGCAATGATCCGTGCTTTCCAGAAATGTATGCTGTAGGCATCAAAATGATTATCTTAAATTGTTTTGCAAATCTGGAATTACAGAAGGAATATCCTTCAAGAGGAGAGGTAACGGATAAGGCAGCAGTTTACTCATGTTATCATTCTTTGCCAAGCACAGATGAAACTGTGAAGAAGGTTAAAGACAAGTATTTGACAGCAGTGATAACTGGAATTACTAGGTATACTCAGTGTGAGGTTCGTTTACCAATTCATATAGGAGCAACCTATAGGCAAAAGGTAGAAGAATGGAAAAAAGCAAAGTTTGATGAGTATGTTTCTGCTGTTGAGATTGACTTTGATCAGTTGAGGGAAGACTTGTATGCTGATTTTGACAGGATGGTTAAAACAGCAGAAGAAGAAGGAGCTTTTGAAAAGGATGACGAAGAATATCGTGAAGAAATGAGAAAGTTCTGGGCTTCAATTGATTTAAAAGCCCTTTAAGCAACTTTTTAATAATCAACTCAAAAGGAGCATTTGGAATTTTCCAGATGCTCCTTTACAATTCATATTCGTATTCGCTTTCTCTTTCTTCCTTTTTTAATTGTTTTTCTGGGTCAATAAAAGTATGAGTTTCTTCTTCAAATTTCTTAACTAATTCTTTAGATTCGCCAATACCAAATTTATGGCAAATCCAATCTATAAATTTGTCGACAGTTTCATAGAATTTATCAATAATTTTGTGTAAATGATTATTTTCCTTTTCTAACTTGCGAAATTTACCTTTATATTCATATTCTAAATTAAATGCTTTTTCTTCAAATTCTTCTTCTAACTCTCTTTTTCTATTGCTAAAATTCATATCAAGATTATTGCTCTTTTTCTTGTACTCATGTTCTAAATGTTTTACAGTTTTGTGTAATTCTTCATTATCAGCAAGAATTTTATTTCGTTCTTTTTGGTACTTTTCAGCCTCATCAACAACTTTAGATTGTTTTGATAATTCTTTATGCAATGATAAGTTATCTTTATACAATTCTTTAATTAACTCATCTTTAGGTTTTATAATTTCTTCTAATATTTTTTCATCTCTCTTTAGTGAGAATTTGCTAATATCAGTTATATTTGGAATTTCTGACAATTCTAGTTTGATTTCATTTAAAATTTTCTTGGTATTTTCGTAATTTGTAATTTTCTTATATTTTTCAACTGTATAATGTTTTCTGTCAGTATCTTCAACAAACATACCTCTTTCTAAATCAAAACCATTTGATTTTACATGATTAAAGTAGGCATCCTGTAATTTTCTATAACTGTCTCTGCCTTTCCAAAAATCTCTTGCACAAATTTTATCAATATCGTTACCTTCTTTATCTTTTGTGTGAACAACAGGAACAAACATTAAGTGCATATGTGGTACACCTTCATCTAAATGTACTACTGCTGATATTATATTCTTTTCTCCAAGATTTTTATAATTACAAATAAATTTATAACATTCATCAAAATACCTTTTTGTTTCTTTTTCTCCAATTTTATCAAAGAATACTTGGTCTGATGTAAATATCATTTGACACATTATAATACTGTTATTCCTGAGATGACCCTGAACGTTGTTTTCTTTTAAATATTTATCAAATTCTTTTGTATATGTTAGTTCATTTTTCTTAATGTAATAATTTAAATGTGTTTTTGCTGGATCAATATCTTTATTAGTATGACTTTTTGCTTTTCTATCATTATGAGTTCCTTTTCCATTTACTTCTGCTCGTGTTAATTTTTCATTCCTTACAATAGCATAACTCATATCTCCATGCACCTCCTTCTTTGCTCGAGATATTGTTTCAATGTCTAACACACTAGACAAACAAAGTTTGTCTGTGTGGCAGGGTTAAGCAACCCCACACCCCAAAACCTAAAATAGCCTATCTGCATTTTAGGTTTTTCATAAAAATTTGCTAATCGCAATTTTTATGAATGTGGGCAAAAAATAAATTTTTTACTCACAACAAAAAAGCACTCATGCTTTTTTGCATTCACTTTAGCAATTACCAAGCTGAAACCAGAGGAAGAGAGCTAAAGTGAATTAGGTGTAATAATCCCATTGTTACAAAAAGAATTATTACACCTTTTATAATGAAACCGTCGGTCGTTCGCCTCGTTTCATAGGTAGTCTAGTAAGTAGCTTTTGCTACTATAATTGCTGATACTACTGAAGTATCTTTGTTCATACTTGTCCAAACTTTTTACAATTATAAATCCACACCAAGATATGCCACCGAATACTCTTTTATTATTGTGAGTCTGTGTTCTAAATTCTCACTCACGCACTTTGCATAATTAGACTGCTTATACAAATACGAATGAACTTTATAGCATCGGCTCATCACACCAAACACTTTTTAAGAGGTGTTGCATTTCTCTTTGCACGACAAAAAAGTCCGTTTGTAGATTTTTGTTCTACAAACAGACTTTATCGTTAATATTAAATTAAAATAGTTTATCTCATTTTTTAGGCCATGGCAATGGATAATGTTCACCATATTGTAAATTGTAATGTATTATTTCTGATGTTATATTGTTCATAATTTGAGGTGTTGAATCTTTAATAACTTTTTTTACATTGTAGTCATCATATTTATCTTCTATATAAGTATAACCTAATAATTTTTTATGTAATAATGTTAAAAAATCATTTACACATACATCAACAGACATAGCAATTAATGTAGATTCTCTTGAAATTTTAGGGTCAATAAAATTCTCCCATTTATGTGCATTATATCTTACCAACATTCCATAACTCATTATCAATAAATAACAATAAAACATAAGATTAAGGCAATATATACCATCTTCAAACTTATTTGGTAGTATAAGATACTCATTATAAAATAAATTATTTTTTATAGCATCATCATGTTCGATTTTTTCTTTTCCTTTCATATTAAAACCAATATTCAAAATATTGATTCTATTATCATAAGTTCCATGTATTCCATACTCGTCAGATATTTCTTTTCTTTGATCAATCTGTTTAAAGTCCCCACAATACATTTCAAAATCTCCTTTAGTGTTGGGGACTCTTTTGGCTACATTTGACATTTTTAATGTTGTTTTATTAAAAATATCAGATATTTCTGGAATTTGGCTTAGTAATAATTCAAATGATATTTCTTGTTTTTTTAAAACAGCATTATTAAAAAGCTTTAATATAAATGTTGGAACTCCACTTTGTTTAAGGGTAATATTTGTTTCTAAAATATTATCTTTGATATTATTATCTGAAATGCAAAAACCATGGTCTTTAAAATATTTTAACATTTCTTCATCTAAATATAGCAGATATGCCATTCCTTTAGCAAAATTATTCAAAGCATAAGAATATAATAATGGATTAGTAGATAAATTAGCATTTTGAGCAGATATTATAAACTCATTAGCTTGTCTAAAACAAGCTGAAGCTACTTCAGAAGAATACAATATCTTAGCTTCTTCACCATCTGGATATTGGTTTTTTATGTAGTTATAACAATAATTAGTTTGTTGAAATAGTTGTAAATCTGCTAAAATATCTTTTAGTGGATTATTTGAAGTTTTAGTGTTTAACATTTTTCCCTCCATATACTATTATTTTTTTGTATTATATCATAATTTATAAAATTTATAAATATCAATAATAAATTAGACTGCTACTTCTATCAAAAGTTCTAACACAGTTCTAACACTAAATTCAAAATTTTAGAAAAGAAGATTTTTGTTTTTCTTGCATATTTATCAATACTTGTGTTATAATTCTCTTACAAACAAGCTAATTAGAGAGGTTAATAACTACAACTAAAATAGGTTATCTAATGGTAAAAAACAGATGGCGTAAAATTCTTAAAATCCTGCGGTTGAATAAACCGTGCCGGTTCGATTCCGGCCATCTGTACCAGAGAGTAAGAGTTAAACAATTCTTACTCTTTATTTTTTACATTTTGAAAAGTGTTTTGCTAATCTATTGCTAATCTAATTATTAAAAGATATAAAATTGTTACTATTGTACATAAAAATATGATAAGATACTTGTATAAATAATGAAATTGAGGAAATAATTATGGAATTATGTTGTACTTATATAGAAACAGATAAATTTATGGAAGTGATATCATTTTATGAAAAAATATTACAAATTAAACCTAATATTTATACTGAGAATAGATGGGTAGAATTTGAATGTGGAAATAAATTGGCAATTTATAATAGAAAATTTGATGAAGAAAAAATAAATAGTAGAAATAATGTAAACTATAATGATGCTTATATAAAAGATTTTAACAAAGAGCAAAATATAAAAATGAATAATATTATTACTTTGAATTTTTATACAGAAGATTTAAATACAGAATACTCAAGAATAAAAGCATTAAATATTGGAGAAATTTCGGATATAATGTATGTTAATATTACAGAGCCATATTATTATTTTACAATAAAAGATCCAGAAGGAAATTTACTAGAGATATGTGGAGAAAGTTATATTAAAGAAATATAAAATATGGAATAAAAAATAAAGAGATAACAAAAGTAAAGGTGCAGTTTTTGACTAATTTATGTAAATATGATATAATAAAATGAGCTTACTTTTCTGTTATACTCTTTTTACACCTTATAGATGTACAACTGAATTGTAAAATAATTATTTTGGAGCAAAGTGAATTTTAAAGGTGTGCAAATAATAGAATAGGAGAAAAACATAATGAAAAAAATAACAAAACGGAACATTTTAAACTTAATAACAATTCTTATCATATTATCCTTACTTATGGGATGTTCATCAAAAACAAATAGTCCAAACTATGTTGCAAGTTCTTCACAGGAATATTATTCTTCTTTACTAGAAGAAGCAACTACTGTGAAAATAAAAGAGAAATTTATTTCTTTTAAGAAAGAATACGACATATATGTAGCTGGAGAAAGAATCGGAACAGTATCTGGTAAATATGTGAATATTACAGGTGATGTATTTACATTTACTGATGCGAATGGTAACGAGATTGCCAAGGAAAAACAAATTAAACGGTGGGGAATAAAACTTAACCGTTTAGCTAGGTTGATGGATACTGAAGGCAATATAACAGGTTATATAGGAGAGGAATTTTTTACAGATTTTCTTTCTTTGAGTAAATATAACTTTCACATTTATGATGAAGAAAGAAATGAATTGGGATATACGAAAGAAAGAATTCTTTCTTTGTTTTATGAATTTAACGTATATGATGTTTCTGATGAAATTTTGTTTAAAATAAGTAAGAAACTTGATATAGTGGATTCTTATGAAATTGTTAAGCAAAAAGAATCGGATATTTCTATGATAGATGTTGTATTTTTGACATGTATCATAGATGCAATAGAAGATTCTACAGAAGAGAAAGATGATAATAAAAACTGAAAATATTATTCGTACACATGACTAGCGTTCATTCGGTATAGCTAAAAACAAGTAGTACTTTTCGAAATAGAAGTGCTACTTGTTTTGCTTAATTAAAGTTGTAGTTTTTTAGCTATACTTTTTTGTAATAAAATTTAAGATTACTCATTTCGTGGCAATTATAATATTTTAAGATTTTTTGCATTCTAATATTATCATTGCCAGTTGCACAAGATGCAATTTTTATATCTTTATTTTCCTCTCTTAACTTAGAAATTAATTTGAAAAATATACCATATTTTCTATATTTGGGTTCAATAAACATTTGTGAAATCCATAAAACCTGACCATCACTAGCCCAATAAAAATATGAATATAAAATCATTCCAACTGGTTTATTATCAAATTCTGCTACTAGACATTGAAATTTTGGGTTATCACTAAAATAATCTTTGTCTATATTTAATTCTAACCCATTGGTTTCTTCCATATTGTTGACATTGTCTATTACTTTATTAGCATATATTAAAAATTTTTTATGATTTTTATTTGCATGTATAATCTTTATATTGTTCATTATACCTCCTATATATTATCAATGATTTTTTCAAAAATTTTTTTATGACCATTATGATTTGGATGTAGACCATCTATAAAATCTTCTTTTTGTAATACTTCTTGCATTGAAATATATTTAATTCTATTATTATTACATAAATCTTTTAATTCAGCATCATAATCTAAAATCAAGGATAAATCCTTATCATATTCTGATATTATTTCATTATCATAATATTTATTAGTTTTCCAAAAGAATTTTTCATTACTTTCATCCATAACACTTTTCGCAATTTTTTCTATATTTATTCTATATTGTTCAATACTATTTTTAGGATTACCATTAAATTCTTGAGTATCATTAATGCCAATAGAAAGCATAATTGTATTTGTAAATTCTCTATGATAAAAAGCTTGCAATATGCTATCTATTTTATTCAATATATCAGTGCTTGTAGCTCCTGGAAAAGCTGCAATATGAACATAGTTATTACATACTTTTGAATCATCTTTATTAACAATATATTGTTTAAACATAGTAGCCCAGCCACCACTTTCAAAATCACCAATTCCATAGGTAATACTATCACCGATAACAATATAATTATTTTTCATAACTAAATACCTCCATCTATATTCTTTATATTATTAGAGTATACTTAATAATATTTTCTACATAGCATTACTGCATTGCTTATTATAATTACAAGATGTATCAAGTTTATCACATATAAAATGAAATTACAAGTTATATAGAAATATAAATAAAAAGATATGAAAATAGATAAGTGAAAAAGTAAATGCAAGTATCAATAAGGTGCATTGCAATAAGTCTTACATTTGCCTTTAATGTACAACATAATGCAATTTTGTTATAATTATGTTATGTAAATGTTTTGGTAGAAGTAGTGGACAAAGAACGTGGAATTTTTCGGGTAATGGAAATTTGCTTCGAAAACAGTGCTGACGACAACAAAATTAAAGATGTTCTCTCTGAGATTTCATATATGGATGTTGTTGCACCTGCATTGATGACGAGAGAGACTCTATGTCTGTACTTGAATGCTCCTGAATATGTATTGGAACGTATGGCAACAATGCCTGTGGGTTCTAGCTTTGAGTTCGATGGAATCAAGATTACTCGTTGGAGCAACCTTACTTACAACGGAAAAGCTATTTGAGTCGGTGAATTACGTCTCCAAAATCCTTTTTTAGGTCTCATTTGCCAAATAAGAGGTAAGATTATCCCCATAGGATGGTCTTTTCATTACTTTAAAAATTTTAGTAATTTTGTATTGCATTTTATCAAGAATATGATATACTTTAATAAATTGATTGGTATTTGTATCAATCGTTATGAGAGCCGAAAAAGTTGTAGATAACAACGTCATCTGCACCAGGCTTGAAAAACCACCCACTTAATGTGGGTGGTTATTAGTAAGTTTGACTATTTGAGCTTTTTATCAAATAGCTTTTTTCTTGCAATATTCATTCGAAAGTAATCTTTTTTAGAAAAAGTATAAAAATCATCTATACCTGCAATTCCAAACATAGATTCATCTGTGTCAATTTCATTTAAAACTTCTTCGGCTGCTGAATGCATGCAATTCTGACAATAGTGCCACTTGTTCCTGCTTTGGTTTATGCCGTAGCGGTATAATTGTTACACTTTTTCTCTTTTATATTCTTCTCCACAACAATTACGATTTTTTTATTTATAAAATGCAAAATCTGTATGGAAAGTAAAATGGACGGAAAGAAGTATCAATGATTATGTTTGAAGGTGTTACAGTGAATGGAGATTTTATTTTTAATGCTTCTGTTTTTTTTCCTAGTATAGGAGATGACTGGAAGCAAACTGCATTTAAGGTGATAGCTTATGAAGATGGAGTTATTGAAATTGCGGTTGATTGTGCAGAAAGTATTTCAAGAGTTGCAGAATTGGTATCTGGAATGTTTTCTAGAAAAAGTAATTTTTCGAATTTGGACTCTGTGATTTTGAATTACTGTAACATTCGTTTGCAGATTGGAAGAAGCACAGGCAGAAAAAATATTATTTGTATGGTCATGAAGGAAATGTCAACATCTGATTATAGGAATAGTGATAATGAAGTTTTTGTTGACACTCGGATTTGTCAGAAACAAAATCCGCTCAAAGATTTAGATGGGACTAATATGAAGTATGAGCTTTATAACAATTCTTTCTATTTTGATGAAATAGTAGAGTGGAGCAAAAGTTTATGGTTTAGGAGTATTGGCACAGGAAAATGTATGTGTATTACTTCATTAAAAAAGGGAATTGCAACAGTTGAAGGTATGCCGGGTGTTAGTATTTCTGAATTTGTTTCAGAATTGAGAAAATTCTTTATTCCATATTCTAATTTTTATGGTATAAGAGCTATAGAAGTAGAATTTAATCAATTTTCTATTAAGATTGATGAACAAAATGCAGGAAGAATAATGAGTTTGTATAGAAGAAGTTGTGATATGTCTAATGGCTTATGGGAAAAAGAAATACAGGAATATTACAATTCGCCTCAATACGTTAGAGATCATGCAAAAAGTCTAAAAAAGGAGAATAGAAAAAAGACTGTTATTCAGAAAGTAAGACAGTTCCAGAAAAGAAATGTAGATTTTTCCATTGATGATGAAGAGAAAAAAGAAAAATGGAAAAAATGCAAATCTATTAACTCGGAAGATGGCTATAGTAAGGGTATAATAGATTACACAATTTTATGGGCACAGTACATGGAATATTTGATGGATAAACATGACAAGAAGTTGTCTGATGTATGGGAGATTAGCTCTAGGTTATCAGATATATACGGTATAACTGGTTTTATGTACGGGTGTGCAGTTAATATTCTGTCTTCTGTTTGGAAGTATGGCGAGGAATTAAGAGTGCAACACAACTCAAAATATAATCATAATGGTGAAGGGGTGGTAAATCCAGCGGTTTTAACAATTTCAGTGTAATATATATATTATAATGAATGAGGAGCAAGATATTTTATCTTAGCTCCTTATATTATATATGAAATTTTTTGAATTAATGGTGATTACTTTTGTATCGATGTAAATGTGGTTGATGTTACAGGTGAATTGAAAGAATTTTTATTTTAAATATTGTAAAAATAATTTTTATATGATAATATGTTTTTGATTATAAAAATATTATAAGGAGTGAAAAATTATGGTAGTAGGTGTTGTAATTGCAATAATAGTTTTAATTGCTATATATGTGCTAGTTCAATACAATTCATTTGTAAAATTGAATAATAGAGTAAGGGAGGCTTTTTCAACAATGGATGTTTATCTAAAAAAACGTTGGGATTTAATTCCTAATATTGTTGAAACAGTAAAAGATTATGCAAAACATGAAAGTCAAGTTTTAGAAGATATTGTCAAATTAAGAAATTCATCTTATGATAAAATGTCATTATCAGATAAAATTGAAACAAACCAACAATTGTCTGGTGAGTTATCTAAAATTATGGCTGTTGCAGAAAGTTATCCAGATTTAAAAGCTAGTCAAAATTATTCAGATTTAATAAATCAATTATCTAAAATAGAAGATGAAATTGCTAATTCAAGAAAGTATTATAATGCAGTTGTACGAAACTTAAATACAAAGGTTGAAATGTTTCCAAGTAATCTTATTGCTAAAATGTTTAATTTTAAGACATTAAAAATGTTTGAATCTAATGAAACAGAAAGAAATAACGTAAATGTACAATTTTAATTTGAAATAGTTTTAAGTATATATTTTGCGTAATTTTTAAGTAAAATAAAAAAATATTTTAGGAAAGCTAGGAATTTTATTATTATATTTGTCTTTGTGTAAATCAAGAAAGGAATAAATTAAAAAATGAAACAAAAGATAGTTATAATTAGTATATTTATCATGGTGTTACTACTAAGTGTTATGATACCTAGTAGAGTTTCTGCAATTACTAGTGCTGGTGGATATACTATAGAAAATTATGATATTAATATGGTGGTTAATGAGAATAATACTTTTGATATAACTGAGAAAATAAGTGTTAATTTTACTGGATATAATAAACATGGGATATTTAGAAAAATACCTTTAAAAAATGTAGTTAGAAGATTAGATGGGACTAAATCTACAAATAGGGCAAAGATTTCTATTATAGGTGTGAGTGAGCAATATACGGTTTTTAATGAAGATGGGTATAAGGTATTAAAAATTGGCGATAGTTCAACAACTGTTTATGGTGAGAAAACTTATGTAATTAAATATAATTATAATATAGGTAAAGATAAATTAAAAAATGAGGATGAGTTGTATTTTAATTTAATTGGAAATGAATGGGATGCTGAAATTGAAAATGTAACATTTAATATCAAAATGCCAAAACCTTTTAATGAGGAAAATTTGGGATTTTCTAGTGGCTATGAGGGTTCCACAAATAATGCAAATGTGGAATATGATATAGAAGGGAAGACTATAACAGGTTTTCTTAATAATATTTTATATCCTGAAGAAGGATTAACCGTTAGACTTACATTGCCAGATGGATATTTTGTTGGAGCTACTGATAATATTGATTATAAAGAATGGATAGGTATAGGAATTTCTGTAATTTTTGTTATTATAGCTTTTTGCTTATGGAGAAAGTATGGCAAAGATGATGATGTAGTTGATACAGTTGAATTTTATCCACCAGAGGGGTTAAATAGTGCTGAATTGGGATATATGTATAAAGGATATACAGAAAGAAAAGATGCAGTATCATTATTGATTTATTTGGCAAATAAAGGGTATTTGAGTATTAAAGAATTGCCAGGAAAAGAGATTGATTTAATAGGTTCTAGGGGATTTGTAATTGAAAAAGTAAAAGATTATGATGGTGATAATGAAAGCGAAAAGATATTTTTTAATGGTTTATTTGATGGAAGGAATAAAGTTGGAAAAGGGGAGTTAGCTAATAAATTTTATATAGTTTTGGATAAGGTTAATAAAAGTATAGGAAAGAAAGAAAATAAAGAAAAAATATTTGAAAAATCGTCATTAGGAAAAAGATTTTTATTGTTACTGATGATTATTATAGTGTTTTTATTTATGGGTGGATGGAAATTATTTAAGGAATTTGATGAATTAAATATGCTAGTTGCAGCAGGATTGGGATTTTCATTATTTTTATTATATAAAAAATCTAATTCCTTGATGGTGATACTTAATTCTTTTCTTTTTCTGATTGTTACATTTTTTTGTTCAGCGAATGATATTCTTACAGATAATTTATCTTTAGTGAAGTTTGTAATTGAAGGTATAAGTATTATTCTGTTGATTTTGTTTTTAGGTATAATGAATAAAAGAACAGAATATGGTACGAGAATGTTAGGGAGAATTAGAGGTTTTAAATATTTTTTAGAGACAGTAGAAAAGCCAAAACTTGAGGAATTAGTTATGAATGATTCAGAGTATTTTTACAATATTTTACCATATACGTATGTGTTAGGAGTTTCTAATAAATGGATGAAAAAATTTGAAGATATAGCTTTGGAAGAGCCGTTATGGCTTTATAGTTATGGAGTATTTAGTAATAAATCTTTTAATAAATTTATGCATTCTACGTATACATTAATATCAACATCTATGGCATCGACACCAACTGGTAGTGGAAATTCTGGAGGAGGTTTCTCTGGAGGAGGTTCTGGCGGTGGTGGTCGGAGGTTCTTGGTAATTTTGTTTGTTAGATGTATATAAAAAAGTGAGAAAGGATGATTTTTATTATGGAAGAATATTTTAAAAATTTGAATGTAGAGATAAAGGAATATTTAAAGATATTGTCTCCGGAATTTCCAGAGTGGTTATTAGAGTATATTAATACACCAGAGATGCTTAGAATTGATGGAATAGTTATGTCATGTGGTACAATATATACAAAAGTGTATAATGATAAGTATTTTTACTCTAATTTAACACATAGTATTGCAGTTGCTTTAATTGTTTGGCATTTTACTCATGATAAAAAGCAAACTATATCAGGTTTATTCCATGACATTGCTACTCCTGTTTTTAAGCATTGTATTGATTTTATGAATGGAGATTCAGAACATCAAGAATCTACTGAGGAGAGAACAGAGCAAATAATTAGAAATTCAAAGGAAATAATGAATTTATTGACAAGGGATAATATTAGAGTTGAGGAAGTTTCAGATTATCATATTTATCCGATTGCAGATAATGATACACCTAAACTAAGTGCAGATAGACTTGAATATACATTGTCAGGAGGATTGTATCAAGTAAAGGTATTTGATCTTGATGATATTGAGAAGTATTATAATAATTTAATAGTAACAAAAAATGAAGATGGTATAGATGAATTAACATTTCAAGATGTAAAAATTTGTGAAAATTTTATTCATAATATTTCAAAATTGTGGCCTAGATGGATTGAAGATGAAGATAGATTATGTATGCAATTTATAGCAGATATTGTTAAGTCTATGAATGTAAAAGGATATATTAAAGTAGAGGATTTGTATAATCTTTCAGAGAAGGAAGTAATACAATTAATTAAAAATTGTGAGGATACATATATAAGTGATGCATTTACAAATTTTGAAAATGCTACAAGGGAATCTGTTTATAAAAATGATGTGCCAAATGAAAATATTTATTGTACTAGCGTAAAAGGTAAAAAAAGATATATAAATCCTTTAGTTTGTTTTAATAATGGTGTTCATAGAATAAAAGATATTTCTGATATGGCTAGAACTGATATTAATGAATTTTTAAATATGAAATTACATACATATATTGGCTTTGATTTTGATTTTAAACCATAACAAAAAATCGACTGTAGAAGTCGATTTTTTGTTTGATATGATAATAGTATTTTGGTGGGCAGGGAAGGATTCGAACCTTCGTACTCAAATGAGAACAGATTTACAGTCTGCCGCCTTTAGCCACTCGGCCACCTACCCATCTGTTAAAACGATATGCGCTTAACACTTTGTCATTATACTATTTGAAATAAAAGTTGTCAATAGTTTTTTAAAAAAAAATAAAAAAATTAAAATGATAGTATGTGTTAAGCAAAATATTGATATTTTGAATAATTATAATAACATATAATAAAAATAAAATCAAATTATTAAAAAAGAGAAAAAAGGAGAATAATATACGAAATAATGAGATAAAATAAAATAAATAAAGAAAAATTTAAAAAAATTAAGAAAAGAAAATTTGTATTAATTAAATAGATATGCTAAAATAAAATCAGCTTAGGAAGTAAAGCAAAATAAATAATTAAATAGTTATTAATTTACCCTGCATAGTACGTGTAGACAGAATTTTTAGAACCAACAAGTATAGAAGAGGGGCCAATCTCAAAAATATGGCGTGCATGCTCACCGTTAGGATTGTGAGAAGCCCACAAGTATTTTGGTAGGCACCCACCTGTTTTTAGGAACAGGTCCTTAAAAATTCAAGACATCTTACGGCTAAGGCGGGGAATTTTTTTTTATAAAGGAATGAAAAAAATGTCAAAATTTGTACACTTACATATACATAGTGAGTTTAGTTTATTAGATGGAGCAAATAGAATAAAAGATTTACCTGTAAGAGCAAAAGAGTTAGGTATGGATGCAATAGCATTAACAGATCATGGAGTAATGTATGGGGCAATAGATTTCTATAAGGCTTGTAAAAAAGAAGGAATAAAACCAATAATAGGCTGTGAAGTATATGTAGCATTGCGTTCGAGATTTGATAAAGAACCAGGAGTAGATAACAAATATTATCATTTAATTTTACTTGCTAAAAATAATGAAGGATATAAAAATTTAAGCAAACTTGTATCATTGGGGTTTGTTGATGGATATTATTATAAGCCTAGAATAGATAGAGAAATATTAGAAAAATATCATGAAGGTTTAATATGTTTAAGTGCATGTTTAGCTGGAGAAGTCAATCAAAATTTGTTAAATGGAAGAGAAGAAGAAGCGGAAAGAGTAGCTTTATGGCATAAAGAACTTTTTGGTGAGGATTATTATATAGAAATTCAAAATAATGGAATACAAGAGCAGGTTTTAGCAAATCAAAAATTAATAAAATTAGCTAGAAAATTAGATATACCAATAGTTGCTACAAATGATGCACATTATTTAAGAAGAGAAGATGCATATAATCATGAAGTCTTATTGTGTATTCAAACTGGAAAGAGAATGAGTGACCAAGATAGAATGCGTTTTGATACAGATGAATTGTATGTAAAATCACCTGAAGAGATGAGTGAATATTTTAGTAATTTTCCTGATGCTATAGAAAATACTGTGAAAATAGCAGATAAATGTAATGTTGAATTTGAATTTGGACATACAATTTTGCCTAATTATGATGTTCCAGAAGAGTTTGAAACACATTATGATTATTTGAAGAAACTTTGTGATGATGGATTAAAAGAACGTTATGGTGAAAATCCTACAAAAGAGATAATGGAAAGGGCAGAATATGAATTGTCAGTTATAAAAAAGATGGGGTATGTAGATTATTATTTGATTGTATGGGATTTTATTCATTATGCTAAATCACAAGGTATACCTGTAGGACCAGGTCGTGGTTCTGGAGCTGGTTCAATATTGGCATATAGTATAGGAATTACAGATATTGATCCTATAAAATATGGTCTTTTATTTGAAAGATTTTTGAATCCCGAAAGAATTAGTATGCCGGATTTTGATGTGGATTTTTGTTATGAGAGAAGACAAGAAGTAATAGATTATGTTGCAAGAAAATATGGACATGATCATGTTTCTCAGATTATAACTTTTGGTACTATGTCAGCAAGAATGGTAATTAGAGATGTTGCTAGAGTATTAGATGTTCCATATTCAGAAGCTGATTCTTTAGCTAAAATGATACCAAATGAAATACATATAACAATAAAAAAAGCTTTGGAGCAAAATATAGAATTAAAGCAAAGATATGAAAATGAGCCAGATATAAAAAATCTGTTGGATATAGCAATGGGACTAGAAGGAATGCCTAGGCAGACTTCAACACATGCTTGTGGAATAGTTATAACAAAAGATCCAGTAGATACTTATGTTCCTTTATATGTAAGAGATAATCAGATTTCTACGCAATATATAATGACAACATTAGAGGAATTAGGACTTTTAAAAATGGACTTTTTAGGGTTACGTACTTTAACAGTTATTCAAGATACTATAAATTTGGTTGAAAAAAATAGAGGAATAAAGGTTGAGTATGATAAAGATATGGCAGATCCTAAAGTATATAAATTGTGGCAAGATGGAAATACCTCTGGTGTGTTTCAATTTGAAAGTCAAGGAATGACAAACTTTATGAAAGAACTAAAACCAGATTGTTTGGAGGATTTGATAGCAGGTGTGTCATTATATAGGCCAGGACCAATGGATCAAATTCCAAGATATATAAAAGGAAAACAAAATCCAGGACATAATGAATATACTCATCCAAGTTTGGAACCAATACTTAATGTGACTTATGGTTGTATGGTTTATCAAGAACAAGTTATGCAGATTGTACGTGAATTAGCGGGATATTCTTTAGGTAGGGCAGATTTAGTAAGACGTGCTATGGGAAAGAAAAAACTTGATGTTATGGCAAAGGAGAGAGAGATTTTTATAAATGGTCAGTTGGATGAAAATGGAGATGTAATTGTTCCGGGTTGTGTAAGAAATGGAATAGATGAAAAATCGGCAAATAAGATATTTGATGAGATGTCAGAATTTGCTAAATATGCTTTTAATAAATCGCATGCAGCTTGTTATGCAGTTGTAGCATATAGAACAGCATATTTAAAGACATATTATCCAGAGGAATTTATGGCTGCTACATTAAATAGCTTTTTGGGAAACTTAGATAAAATACCGGAATATATTGATGAATGTAAAAGGCTTAAAATAAATATATTGAAACCAGATATAAATAAGAGTATGTCTAAATTTACTGTTGAAGATGGAAAAATTAGATTTGGATTAGGGAGTATAAAAAATGTTGGTAAGGCACCTGTTGATGCAATTATAGAAGAAAGAGAATCAAATGGGATTTTTAAAGGTTTTATAGATTTTTGTGAAAGAGTGATTGATAAAGGTGTAAATAAAAAATGTGTGGAAAGTTTAATAAAAGCAGGCGTATTTGAAGAGTTTGAACAGACTAGAGCAACTTTACTAGCTTCTTTTGAACAAATAATTGATGGAATACAGAGTGAGAAAAAAAGAGGACTTGATGGTCAGGTTTCTATGTTTGATATGGGAACCAAAGAAGAAAAGGAAGATATGCAAAAAAAGAAATATGCTTTTGAAATACATCAAGAAGTTTCTGATAAGGAAAAACTTTCTATGGAAAAGGAAATGTTAGGAATTTATATATCAGGTCATCCTTTAGAAAAGTATAGAAAATTGATTCAACAACAAACAAATATAAGTACATTAGATATAAATCAAATAGAAGAACAAAATAATACTGAAAATACAGAACATGGATATAATGCAATTGCTAAATTTAAAGATGGTCAACAAATAAGATATGCTGGAATTATAACATCTATAAAAAAGAAGTATACAAAAAATAACAAAATTATGGCTTTTGTTACAATAGAAGATTTATATGGCAGTGTAGAAATTATAGTTTTTGAAAGTGCATATATGAAAAGTAAAGATTCTTTAATAGAAGAAAATATTGTTATTGTGGATGGAAGATTAAGCATAAGAGAAGATGATGCAACAACGATTATTGCAAATGAAATAAAAGATTTTAAAGAGCAAAAGAAACAAAAATTAGTTTTTGATATTTCTGATTTAGATGAAGAAAAAAAGGCTAAACTTAGAGGTGGTATATGCTATTTTTCTGGAGATAAAAATAATATGCAGGTATTTGTAAAAATAGCTGATGAGGAAAAAAGTTGTGGAGCTATTTTTGTAAATGATAAAATTATAAGTATTTTTAAAGAGATTATTGGAATTGAAAGGGTTATGTTGACAAGTGAAGACTAAAAATGATATAATAATTTGTGCAAAAAAATATTATATGCGTGGTGTACCATGCGAGGAGGAAAGAAATGAGAGGTTATCCAAAAGTGTTATGGCAAAAAAGAGTAACAAACTACAAAAAGTTGAAAAAACGGTTTAAACGTATTGTAAAGATGTTTGAACAGTTGGATTATAACGGAGTTCGTAGTTTGGACAATGAGAAATTGTTACAATGGATGAAGTGGACTAACAAAAACTTAAAATGGACAGAAGATTTTTTTGTTGGAAAACTTGTAAACATGATATTGCTACAATTGACATTTAGCTTGATTGCTTATTGTACTAGAGACATAGTGGTAGCTGTTTTTTCGGCTATAATGTTAGCAATTATAATAATTTCAGCTTTTGTTATGTTAAGAGCAAGAGAAATACAGGAAATAAACTGTATTATTTTGTCTAAAGAACAAAATAGGAGAAGTTGGTAACCACTCAAGAAACAAAAAGAAAAAGCATAATAGTAATTCTGGTAGAATTATTATTATGCTTTTTCTTTGCAATTGTAATAGGTCTTTGATATGTAAGCAACACTTATTCATGCAACTAAGCAAGTCGGAACAATTATGATAATATAAATATATAAGTTTGTCAACAATATTAATTTTGATATATAAGTAAAACACAAAAAATTCACAAAAAAATTAGCACAGACTATTGACAAGTGCTAAAAAAAATAGTAATATATAAAAGTAGTTAGCAATCAAACATAATGAGTGCTAAGTGAGGTGAAAAAATTGGACGAAAGAAAGAAGAAAGTATTACAGGCAATTGTAGAAGAATATGTAAATACAGCAGAACCAGTTAGTTCAAATTTGTTGACACAAAAAGATGAATTAAATAATTATAGTAGTGCAACAATTAGAAATGAAATGGCTGATTTGGAAAAGGCAGGATACTTAGAAAAAACACATACATCAAGTGGAAGAATACCGTCAGAAAAAGGTTATAGATATTATGTTGATGAATTATTAAGAGATGATAATATTAGTTTAGAAGAAATAAAATATATAAGTGATAAACTAGAAACAAAAGTAAATGAAATTGAAGATTTAACTAAAATTGCAACGTCAACATTATCTGAAATAACACATTATACAACATTGGCTATAGGACCAAGTACAGATACTCAAACTATAGAGGAAATTAAGTTTGTGATGTTAGGTCAAAGAATGCTTATGGCTGTTATATTAACTAATTATGGAATGGTTAAAGAGACTATTATAAAATTTGATGAGGATATATTAGAAAAACAAGTTGAGACTATAAATTATATGTTTAATAAAAAGTTGAAGGGACAGCCACTTGAAGTTATAGATCTTCCATTAGAAGAATATTTAATAAATGAAATGAAGTATAGTGTAAAAGTTATAAAACCTATAATAGAACAGATAAAGAGAGTTTTACAAGAAGAAAGACAGTTGTACTTAGAAGGGGCTAATAAATCATTTGATTTGCCGGAATTTAATAGCTTGGATGTTGCTAAGAATTTTGTTAATATTATAGATGAAAAAGAGTTGATGGCTGATATGCTGGATTCTGGTTTCGCAAAAGATATTAATGTGTATATAGGAGATGAAAATGAAAAAGAACAATTAAAAGATTTTAGTGTTATTACTTTTAAACATAAAGTTGGTAATAGGGATTTGGGTACAATTGGTATTATAGGTCCTAAACGTATGGATTATTCAAAGGTTATCTCTGTTATGAAATATATTAATAAAAAATTAAATGAAAAAGATATGTAATTATCTTGGAAAGAAGGTATAAAATGTCTGAAAAAGAGAAAAATGTAAATGATGTAGATTTGGGAAATGAAGTTAGAAATGATGATAAACAGGAAATTTCTCAGGAACAGGAAATGCAAAAGTTAAAACAGGAGTTGGATGATATTACTGATAGATATAAGAGAATTTTGGCTGAGTTTGAAAATCATAAGAAAAGAAGCCAAAAGGAGAGGGATAATTTGTATAATTCTATTTTGGGTGATATTGTTGAATTGATGTTGCCTATTTTGGATAATTTGGAAAATGCTGCTAGAGTTGAGACTAAGGATGAGGAGTATAAGAAGGGTGTTGAACTTGTTCTGAAACAGTTTAAGGATACTTTGAGTTCTAAGGGTGTTGAGGAAATTAAGGCTTTGGGTGAGATTTTTGATCCTGAACTTCATGAGGCTGTTAGTAGTGTGCAGGATGATTCTAAAGGTGAGAAGGAGATTGTGCAGGAGTATAGGAAGGGCTACAAAATTGGTACTAGGGTTATTCGTCATTCTATGGTTGTGGTCGCAAATTAAATCGATTAAAAGCAATAATCTTCACATTTTCAATTCAAACTATAAACTTCGACGTACACTCGTACGACTTCATCTTATAGTTTAAATTGAAAATGCAAATCTTATCACTTTTAATCAATTTACAATTTAATTTTATAAATATGTTATTAATTTTAAAATATAAAAAAATTAGGGAGGAATTTAAAATGGGAAAAATTATAGGAATTGATTTAGGAACAACAAATTCATGTGTAGCTGTTATGGAAGGAGGAGAACCAGTAGTTATACCAAATGCTGAGGGAAATAGAACAACACCATCTGTTGTTGCTTTTTCTAAAAATGGTGAAAGATTAGTTGGTCAAATAGCTAAACGTCAAGCTGTTACAAATCCAGATAATACAGTTATTTCTATTAAGAGAAAAATGGGTACAGCTGATAAAGTTAAAATTGAAGGTGATAATTTTACACCTCAAGAGATTTCAGCTATGATTTTACAAAAATTAAAATCTGATGCAGAAAATTATTTAGGTCAAAAAGTTTCACAAGCTGTTATTACAGTACCTGCTTATTTTAATGATAGTCAAAGACAAGCAACTAAAGATGCTGGTAAAATTGCGGGATTAGAGGTTTTGAGAATTATAAATGAACCTACAGCTGCTGCTTTAGCTTATGGAATGGATAAAGAACAAGATCAAAAAATCTTAATATATGATTTAGGTGGAGGTACTTTTGATGTTTCTATTCTAGATATTGGTGATGGAGTTTTTGAAGTTTTATCTACAAGTGGTAATACACATTTAGGTGGAGATGATTTTGATAATGCTATTATTGAATATTTAGTTTCTGAGTTTAAAAAATCAAATGGAATTGATTTAAAAACAGATAAAATGGCTATGCAAAGATTAAAAGAAGCTGCTGAAAAAGCTAAAATTGAGTTATCAGGTGTTCAACAAACTCAAATTAATTTGCCATTTATTACAGCTGATAGTACAGGACCTAAACATTTAGATGTTACTTTAACAAGAGCTAAATTTGAAGAATTAATTCATGATTTAGTAGAAGCTACAGCAGGACCAGTTAATCAAGCCTTAAAAGATGCAGGTTTGACAGCAAATGATATTCATAAAGTTTTATTAGTTGGTGGTTCTACAAGAGTTCCAGCAGTTCAAGAGGTTGTTAAAAAAATTACAGGAAAAGAACCAGATAAGGGTATAAATCCAGATGAATGTGTTGCTATTGGTGCGGCTATTCAAGGTGGTGTTTTATCAGGAGATGTTAAAGATTTAGTATTATTAGATGTAACACCATTATCATTAGGTATTGAAACTTATGGTGGAGTATTTACAAAATTGATAGAGAGAAATACAACAATACCAACTAAAAAATCACAAATATTCTCTACAGCTGCAGATGGTCAAACATCAGTAGAAGTTCATGTTTTACAAGGTGAAAGAGAAATGGCTGCATATAATAAGACTTTAGGAAGATTCCAATTAACAGGTATTCCAGCAGCTCCAAGAGGAGTGCCACAAATTGAAGTAACATTTGATATAGATGCAAATGGAATTGTACATGTATCTGCTAAAGATATGGCTACAGGAAATAGTCAAGATGTTTCTATTACAGCATCAACAAATTTAACAGAAGAAGATATTGATAAGGCTGTTAAAGATGCAGAAGCTCATGCTGCTGAAGATAAAAAGAAAAAGGAAGAAATTGAAGTTAGAAATAATGCAGAAAGTTTAATTTATAATAGTGAAAAAACTTTAGGTGATTTAGGTGATAAAATTAGTAGTGAAGAAAAGGCTAAAGTTCAAACAGAAATAGATAATACTAAAAAAGCCTTGGAATCAAATAATACAGACCAAATTAAAGAAGCTACAGAAAAATTAACAAAAGTATTTTATGATATGTCAGAACAATTATATAAAAATGCAAATCCAAATGGAGCTGCTGGTGTAGATCCAAATGCTGCAAATGGAGCAGAGACAAAAAATGATGGTAATGTTTATGATGCAGATTATAAAGTTGAAGATGATGATAATAAATAATGTTTAATTAGGTGAGAGGTTGGAATTATCCAGCCTCAAACTTTAGGTATATATTAAATTATGGAGGTGAAATAAGTGGCATCAAAAAGAGATTTTTATGAAGTATTGGGAGTTCAAAAAACAGCAACAGATGATGAACTAAAAAAAGCGTATAGAAAATTAGCTAAAAAATATCATCCTGATGCAAATCCAGATAATAAAGAGGAAGCAGAAGCAAAATTTAAAGAAATAAATGAGGCTTATGAAACATTATCAGATCCTCAAAAGAGGAAAATGTATGACCAGTTTGGACCTGATGGTCCACAAGGTTTCGGAGGAAATGGAGGACCTTTTGGCGGTCAAGGAGGATATTACTCATATACAGGTGGCTTTGATGGCTTTGGTGATTTTGGTGATTTTAGTGATATTTTTTCTTCATTTTTTACAGGAGGATTTGGAGGTAGACAGTCTGGAAGAAGACCATCTGGACCAAGAAAAGGTGCGGACTTAAATGTACATGTTGATATATCATTTGAAGATGCTTTTAAAGGTGTTGATAAAGAAATAATAATAACGAGAAATGAAAACTGTAAAGAATGTAATGGTACAGGGGCTAAACCTGGTACAAAACCTGTAAAGTGTCCAACATGCCAAGGTACTGGTCAAGTAAAACAAGTTCAAAATACAATTTTGGGTTCAGTTCAAACAACTAGAACTTGTTCAGAATGTCATGGAACAGGTGAAATTATAAAAGATCCATGTGAGGCTTGTAAAGGAAAGGGAACTGTTAGAAAACAACCAAAAATAAAATTCCATATACCAGCAGGTATTGATGATAATCAAACTGTTGTATTAAGAAATGAGGGGGACCCTGGAGAAAAGGGTGGACCAAATGGGGATTTATATATTACGGTTAGAGTTAAAAAACATAGTGTATTTTCAAGAAAAGGAAATACAGTATTATGTGAAGTACCAATAACAATTACACAAGCAACTTTGGGTGCAGATTTGCAAATTCCAATGGTTGATGGTTCTAAGGAAACATATAGGATTCCAGAAGGAACTCAAACTGGTACAAAATTTACTATTAGAAATAAAGGTTTCAAGAGTGTAAATTCAACAGCTCAGGGTGATTTTGTATTTACAGTAACAGTTCAGACACCAAAGAGGTTGTCAAAAGAGCAAAGAGAGTTATTAACTCAACTTGCAAAAACTATGAATGAACAGCCTCCTATTAAGAAAAGAGGATTATTTGGATAATAAGTAATTTTAGATTTATATATGAAATAGCAATTTTTTGATTGCTATTTTTTACTTTTTATAGTAAAATAAGGAAGAATAATACGAAACTTATTTTTGCATTGTTATTAATGTCCGCTTTTGTTTTATAATTAAATATGGATAATTGATAAAGTTTTACTAAATAGTGAGGATAAGTTTTATAAATTAAAAGTTGATAAAAGCAAGGTAATGATATGAAAAAAATAGAAAAAAATAAAAAGAAAGAAAACAGTAAAAAGACAAATAAAAAAAGGAAAGTATTGTTTATATCTAGTACAGGTGGACATTTAGATGAATTGCTACAATTAAAACCATTATTTTCTAAATATGATTCATATATAATAACTGAGAAAGATAAATCAAATGAAAATTTAAAAGAAATATATGGAGAAAAATTGTATTTTTTGCCTTATGGAACAAGAGCAAAATTATTTACATATATTTTTAAATATTTTTATTTGTGTTTAAGAACTGTTTATTTATATTTAAGAATAAGACCAAAAGTGATAATAACTACAGGTACACATACTGCCGGACCAATGTGTATATTGGGAAAGTTATTTGGAAGTAAAGTGGTATATATAGAAACAATAGCAAACACAAATAAAAAGACAGCAACAGGTAAATTAATATATCCAATAGCTGATTTATTTATAGTGCAATGGGAGGAAATGTTAAAATTGTATCCTAAAGCAGTGTATGGGGGGACAATATATTAAGATGATATTAGTAATGTTAGGAACTCAGAATAATAGTTTTAATAGGTTATTAGAGCAAATAGATAATTTAATACAAGAAGAGAAAATACAAGAAGAAGTAATAGTACAAGCAGGTTATACAAAGTATAAGAGCAAAAACATGGAGATATTTGATTTAATATCAAAAGATGAAATACAGAGATATCAACAAGAAGCATCTTATGTAATAACACATGGAGGTGCGGGTTCTATAATAACATCATTAAAATATGGTAAAAAAGTAATAGCGGTACCAAGAAAACATGAATATGGAGAACATGTGAATAATCATCAGGAAGAAATAGTGGAACTTTTTAGTAAAAAGGGATATATTTTGGGTGTGGAAGATGTAAAAGATTTAGAAGAGGCAATAAAAAAAATACCTTATTTTAAGCCTGTAATGTATAAATCAGATAATAGTAAAATGTTAAAAATTATAGAAGATTTTATTAATAATTCTTCAATAATGTGATTAGAGAAGAATGGGAAATCTTTTTAAATAGAAGAAAAGGAATGTTAATGGGAAATGGAAGAAGAAAGATTGATAAATCCTGAGTTGGAAAATTCAGGTGAGGAGAGATTAGAAAATTCATTAAGGCCAAAAACGTTAGATGAATATATAGGTCAAGATAAAATAAAGGAAAATATGAAAGTATATATAGAAGCGGCTAAAAAGAGAGGGGAACCTTTAGATCATGTTTTGCTATATGGACCACCAGGTTTGGGTAAAACAACTTTGTCTAACATAATATCAAATGAAATGAATTCAAATATAAAAATAACATCAGGACCTGCAATTGAAAAACCAGGAGATTTGGCTGCATTATTGACAAACTTGTCAGAGTTTGATGTGTTGTTTATAGATGAAATTCATAGATTAAGTAAAAGCGTAGAAGAGATATTGTATCCAGCTTTGGAAGATTATACTTTAGATATTATAATAGGAAAGGGACCAAGTGCAAGATCTATAAGATTAGATTTACCTAAGTTTACTTTAATAGGAGCCACTACAAAAGCTGGTTCATTAACAACACCATTAAGAGATAGATTTGGGATTGTACATAGATTGGAACTATATTCTGTAGATGATTTAGCTAAAATAGTAAAACGTTCTGCTGGAATATTAGATGTACAAATAGATGAAAAGGCAGCTATTGAAATAGCAAGAAGATCTAGAGGAACGCCAAGAATTGCAAATCGTTTATTAAAAAGAGTTAGAGATTATGCAGCTGTTTTAGGTGATGGAGACATAGACTTAAAGATTACAAAATTAGCATTAAATAAGTTGGAAATTGATGAATTAGGTTTAGATGAAATTGATAGAAAATTATTAGAAACAATGATTGTACAGTATGGAGGTAGACCAGTTGGAATAGAAGCATTAGCAGCAACAATAGGAGAAGAAGTAGATACGTTAGAAGATGTGTATGAACCATATTTGATTCAAATAGGATTTATAGCAAGAACTTTAAGAGGAAGAATGGTTTTACCACCAGCTTATGCACATATTGGATATGATTTTAAAGGATAGTTGTTTAACAGATATTATAATATTTTTAATAGTTATAAGTTTTATAATGTCTGTTTTTTGTATTTTTTAATAGAAAGAAGGAAAATGTATGAAAAAGTTTTTTAAAAAGGAATATATTTTTATTATATTTGTATTTGCATTTGTCTTAAGTACAATATTATTAAATCCGTTAGGAGATTTGGATGAGATTTGGAATTATAATGTGGCTAGAAATATTGCTAAAGGGTTAATTCCATATAAAGATATAAGTACAATAACAACACCTTTTTTGCCAATGCTTAATAGTTTATTTTTGAAATTTTTTGCAGATGAACTTATTGTAATGCGTGTATTGGCAAGTGCTTTAATTACGGCAATTGTGTATACTATATATAAGATATTAAAAAAAGTAACAGGTGAAAGCAATATAAGCATTATAGTTGCTTTTATGTTTCTACTTTTGTTAAGGAAAAACTATTGTATAGATTATAATTATATGACTTTATTTTTAGCATTTCTTTTGGCATATTTGGAATTAAGAAATAATAGTAGCATTAGAAATAAAGATGAAACAAGACTGGAAAATAATAAAACAAAAAATAACAAAAAAGAAATTGATAAAAAGGAAATAGTTCATGAAATATTACAAGGAGTTTTAGCTGGACTAGCAGTGTGTACTAAACAAAGTGTAGGATTTTTTATTGCTATTGCTACAGTGATTTTTCCAGTAACTCAAAGGTCAACATTAAAAAAAATGGGTTTACGTATAAGTGGAATGGCAATACCTGGAATTTTATTGATTATATATTTTACAGTGACTGATGCGTGGAGTGAGTTTTTTAGTTATGCTGTTAAAGGAATATCAACATTTAGTAATTCAATACCATATAAAATGTTGTATAAAGAAAACAATATTATTGAAGTACTTGCAAGAACATTGCCAGTGGTTATTGTATTTATAATAATTATTACAATAATTTTTTTAATAAAAAATTATAAAAGTAGAAAAGTAGATTGCGAAGATATGAAAGAAAAAGACGAAGATGTAGATGAACTAAGTAAAAAAGCAACTACTAATTATTTTAATAAATATAAATTTCAAAAAAATATAATTATACTTACTATTTATAGTTTACCAATGTTAATTGTGATTTATCCTATTGCTGATAAAATTCATTTTTTGATAGGAAGTTTAATGGTTTGGGTTGAATTTACTTATATAGTGTTATACTTTTTTAAAACAATATTGTCAAAAATAGTAGATAAAATTATAAACAAGACAAAAACTAATAAGCTAAATGAGTTGGAAATAGAAAATGAAGAAACTAGAGTAAAATCAGTAGTAAGGTATATATATAAATCAATGACTATAATAATTTGCATAGTATTTGTGGATGTTATAGTTTCTGGAATTTGTCAAAATGTTATGTTGTATAATAAAGAAGATATAAATAAAGAAATTTCACATTATAAAGGTATAGAAGTGCCAAATAATTTAAAAGAAAGAATTGCAGCAATAGAAGAATTTACAAATAGAATGAAGAAAGAAAATAAAAAAGTATATATATTAGATGCGGAAGCAGCAGTATATAATATACCATTAGATGTTTATATAAAAAATTATGATATGTTTTTAAAAGGTAATATAGGTAAATATGGTGAAGATGGTATAATAGAACAAATAAAAAATGATGAAGATAATGTTGTTTATTTAATAAAACAAGAGGGGTATGCTTTGAACTGGCAGACTCCTACAAAGGTAATAGAATATGTGAGAAATAATATGAAGGAATTAGAAAAAGTAGATATTTTTGTTGCTATGGAAAAATAGAAAATAAAAAAATGAATAATTTTTAAGAAGTTGTTTGGAGATTTAAGATTTTAAGGTTTGAAATCTCTTAAAGCAAATTTTGTGTGAATATATTAATTTGGAAGGATGTACTTTTTAATGAGTTTAAAGAAATGGTGTAAAAATAATTATAATAAGGTAATATTTATTAGTTTATGTATTTTTAGTTCTATTGTTTATATGCAATTTATTATGGGACATTATGCAACAGATACATATAATATTGCTTATGTGGGATATGATACATATATGAAAAATTGGTATTTAACAGATGGTAGAATTTTTTCAGCTATGTTTTTACTTATAATGAAAATATGTAATTTGCCTGTACATAGTGCTAATACAATATCACTTTTGTTTGCTATAGTTATAACTAATATAAGTGTAATGAAAATATTTAATTGGACAGAAAAATATGTGCAAACAAAAAATATAAAAGAAAAGATAATTTTGCTAATAATATGTTATGTGATTTTTTGGAATTTTACTTATATAGAAAATATGTGTTTTTTAGAAAGTTCGATAATGGCTTTAAGTGTGCTTTTTTATACAATGTCAGCAATAAGTTTGGTGGAAAAAAATAAATATAGTTTTTTAAAAGCTTTGATGTTTGCGATTTTGGGAATTATAAGTTACCAAGGTACAATTGGATTTTTGTTTATACTAACAGCGTTATTAACTTTTATAAAAAATCCTAAAAATTATAAGGCAAATATTGTAGATATTGTAAAAAGTGGATTAATTGCAGGAATGGCAGTAATAGTAGATTTTGCAATAGTTGCAATTGTAGAGAATCTGATTGGAACAAAACAAACTAGATTAAGTGATTTTACTAGAATATTTCTTAATATAAAAATTATATTAAGAAATACAAAAGATGTGTTAACAGAAACGTGTAATTTATATCCTGAAAATTTATTTATAATATGGATAATTGCTTTGCTAGCAATATTATTTGTATATGAAATAAAAAACAAGGATGAGCTTATTAAAGAAAAAGTTAGTGTGATTTTAAAATATATATTATTAGTAATATTGGCTATTTTTAGTAGCTCAGTGATATATATTATTTCTATGAGTGGCTTTTGGGCTGGAAGATTAAGGTTTGCTATAGGAAGTTTGATAGGAATATTGTTTTTATATATTGCTACACAAACAAGATTGTTTTTTAGAAAAGAAGCAAAAGAAAAAACTTTTGTATCTGATGTTACTATAGTTTTGCTAGTAATATATTTTCTTACAGTGGTAGTTTTTAATGTTTTTTTTATGTATGAACATAGACAGGTAAATAAATTGGAAAAACAGGAAAGTGAAAGAATTTTAGAATATATTAGTAAATATGAAGAAGAAACTAAAAATGAAGTAAAAAAAGTACAAGTAATTACTATCGAATGTGAGGAGGAAAAATCTTATTATTCACAAGTGGCTGCTCATAATGTATTGACATATAATGGATTGAGTGCAAACTGGTCTGCTGTTGGGTGTTTAAATTTTTTTAGTCAAAAAGAATTAATAGAAGAAAAGGGAGAAATATCACAAGAGATTTTATATGAAGTTATGGATAATGTGGAAGATGAAGTTTGTATAGGTGATACTATATATATGAAATGTTATATGTACTAAAATTAAAGAAAGAAGAGGATAAAAATGAAGTTATTAATGCATACTTGTTGTGCACCATGTAGTGTATATTGTATAGATGAATTAAGGGGGGAAGGAATAGAACCAACTGTGTATTGGTTTAATCCTAATATTCATCCTTATATGGAATATAAGGCGAGAAGAGATTGTTTAAAAGAATATACTAAAAGTATAAATGTTAATGCTATTTTTGAAGAAAATTATGGTTTGGATGAATTTTGTAGAAATGTTTCTCAAGATTTGTTAGGTAGATGTAAAAACTATTGTTATCCAGTTCGTCTAGAACAAACGGCTAAATATGCTAAGGAACATGGATATGATGCTTTTACTACTACTCTTTTAGTTAGTCCATATCAAAATCATGATGCTTTAATTGAAGTAGCTAAAATTATGGCTGAAAAATATGGTATTGAGTTTTTATATAGAGATTTTAGAGTAGGTTTTAGAGAGGGGCAAAATAAAGCTAGAGAATTAGGATTATATATGCAAAAATATTGTGGTTGTATTTTTAGTGAAGAGGATAGATATGCTAAACAAATTAGTAGAGATAAGAATAATTAAAAAAACAATAAATAGTATAGACAGGATTTGAAAAATATTGTAGAATGTTGGTTATAGGAAATTGATTATAGTGGAATGGTTTTGCCACCAGTTTTAGCGATGATATCGTTAGAAAGGTGGTAATGTTTATTTGAATATAAGGAAGTAATGATATGATAAAATTATTTGAAATAAAAAATAAAAAAGTTGATAAACAAGATACAGAATTGTTGGAAAAGTACAAAAAAATATTAAGTCAAAGTAAAGAACAAGTAATAAAGCAATTTTCTACAAGTTATCAAAATGGATTAACAACAAAAGAAGCGGAAAAGAGGTTAGAACAGAATGGAGAAAATGTTGTAATACAAGAGAAAAAAAGAAATTGGTTATATTTTTTTATAAAATCTTTTGAAGATAAGTTTATATACATATTAATAATATTATCAATAATAAATTATTTTGCAAGTAAAGATACAATAGGAACAATTATAATATTATGTATAGGTATAATAAGTGCTATAATAAAATTTGTACAAAATTATTCTACATATAGATTTAATCAAAAGTTAAAGGCAGAATTGTTTACAACAGCTACTGTATTAAGAGAAAAGGAAGAAACAGTTAAAGTAGAAAAGATAGTAAGAGGAGATATAGTACACTTAAATGCTGGAACAATGATTCCAGCAGATGTAATGATATTAGAAAGTAAAGATTTGTTTATAAATCAGGCCGTGTTTACGGGAGAAAGTATACCTGTTGAAAAAACAGATAAATATGAAGAAAATGGCCAAATATTTTCAATATCTAATTTATGTTTAATGGGAACAAGTGTTATAAGTGGAAGTGCAACAGCAATTGTTATAAATACAGGATTTGAAACATATTTAGGTGGAATGGGCAAACAAATAGATAATAAGAAAGAATTGACAAACTTTCAAAAAGGAATGGATGGAATTACCAAGTTGTTAATAAGATATATGGTAATTGTATCAATAGCAGTTTTTATAATATATGCTTTTATACGTAAAGATTTTATGGAGGCAATGTTATTTGCATTGTCAGTGGCAGTTGGGATAACGCCTACTATGTTGCCAATGATTGTAAATGTGAATTTAACAAAAGGGACAAAAACATTAGCAAAAGAGAAAACATTGGTGAAAAATACAGAGGCAATACAAAATTTGGGAGCAATAGATGTGTTATGTACGGATAAAACAGGAACATTGACAATGGATAAAATAGTTTTGCAAAAATATATAGATGTGACTGGAAAAGAGGATTTATCTATACTTGAGTATGCATACTTGAATAGTTATTATGGTACAGGAATGAAAAATTTAGTTGATAGAGCGATTATATCTTATGGTGATGAACATGATATAAAAAATAAGATAGATAAATATATAAAGGTTGATGAGATACCTTTTGATTATACAAGAAAAAGAATGAGTGTTGTTGTGGAACAAAAAAATGGAGCACATAGGATGATTACAAAAGGAGCTTTAGAGGAGATATTAAAAATTTGTACAAAAGTTAAGGTAGATGATAAAATACAAGAAATAACAGAAGAGATGAAAGTAAAAATACAGGAAAATGCAAAAGTAATGGCACAGCAGGGAATGCAAGTAATAGCATTATCATCAAAAAGGGAATATAGAGGAAAAAATATTTTTGATGTATCTGATGAATCAAATATGATTTTTATAGGATTTGTAGCATTTTTGGATCCTCCTAAAAAAGAAGTTAAAGAAACTATACAAAAATTGAAGGAATATGGTGTGGAAACGAAAATAATAACAGGGGATAATCAATATGCAACACAGAATATTTGTAATTTAGTTGGAATAGAGAATAATGAGATATTGATAGGAACACAAGTAGATAATCTTTCAGATGAAGAACTTGCTAAAAAGGTTGAAAGTGTTAATGTATTTGCTAGAATGAATCCGTTACAAAAGGAAAGAATAATTAAAACTCTAAAAAGTAATGGACATGTAGTGGGATATATGGGAGATGGTGTTAATGATGCACCTTCATTACATAATGCTGATGTTGGAATATGTGTAGATACGGCAACAGATATAGCAAAAGAGGCAAGTGATATAATTTTATTAGAAAAAAGTTTAAGTGTAATATATAATGGTGTAATAGAGGGAAGAAAAGTATATGGAAATATAATAAAATATATGAAAATGGCGTTGAGTTCTGACTTTGGTGATGTGTTTAGTATATTTTTGGCAAGTATATTTTTGCCGTTTTTACCATTATTGCCAATACAAATGTTAATACAAGATTTTTTGTATGATTTTTCGCAAATAGCTATTCCTTATGATGATGTTGATAAAGAATTTTTAATAAAACCTAGAAAATGGGATACAAAAGGTTTAGGAAGGTTTATGAATGTAATGGGACCAGTGAGTTCTATAATAGATGTTTTGGCATTTTTGGCTTTTTGGTTTATATTGGGATATAATTCAACTGGTATGGAGTCATATTTTCAAACAGCATGGTTTGTAGAATGTTTAATAAGTGAAACTTTAATAATACATTTTGTGCGTACTGAAAAAATACCGTTTATTCAGTCAAGAGCTAATCCGATATTGATGGTCTTAACTACTGTTACAATTGTTGGAACAATTATAACTCCAATATTATTACATAATATTCAATCATTCCATTTTGAAATATTACCATTATCATATTATCTAATTATTGTATGGCTTTTAATAGCATATATTGTGATTGTACAAATAGTTAAAAAATGGTATATAAAGAAATATGGTGCTTGGCTATAGAGGAGTAAGAAATGAGAGAAAGAATAAAAGATTTTATTATAAAGAATTTAAAATGGATTATATTATTTATTTGTTTAATTGGTTTTCTGGCTTTGGCAGAAGATGTTTTTAATAAAGAAATAATGAAAGGTGATATTATAGGCTATAAAATTGTATCAACATTTTTAATTTCAGATTTTGCAACACCAATAGCAAAATTTATTACTAATTTTGGAGGGGCAATATTTTTGATCATATTAACTATTTTATTGCTTGTAGTATTAAAAAATAAAAAAGTGGGCTTATCAATTTGTACTAATTTGGTGGTTGTTACAATACTAAATCAGTTATTAAAAAGATTATTGCAAAGACCACGTCCAACTGAATTTAGAATAATAGAGGAAAATGGATATAGTTTTCCTTCTGGTCATTCTATGGTTAGTATGGCTTTTTATGGATATTTGATTTATTTGATATATAGATTTGTTAAAAATAAATATTTGAAGTGGATTTCTATTGTTTTATTAAGTTTGCTTATATGTTTGATAGGTATAAGTAGAATTTATTTGGGAGTGCATTATACAAGTGATGTTTTAGGTGGATTTTTAATATCTATATCTTATTTGGTTATTTATATAAGTGTGTTTAATAAGTTTTTTATAATATAGGAAATTTTATAAAAAGGCTGTATACTTATAATTACAAAAATGTAGTTATTGGTATACAGCTTAGTTTCAAATAGGAAAGTTATATAACTTTCCTATTTGTTTGGCATTATTTTTTACGTTTGAAAATTACGATTCCTAAAATACCTGCAATTGATGCTAAGAATGTGGAAATCAAAGGAGCTGTGTTTGTAATATCACCGGTTTTTACGGTATCATCTTTTTCTATTATTTCATCTTCTGGACTGGAAGATGGTTCAGTAGGAATTGGACTTGGTTTTTCTTCCTCACCATTGATAGGTGTAGGAGTAGGCTTCTCTTCTTCACCAGGAGTAGGTGTAGGAGTAGGCTTCTCTTCTTCACCAGGAGTAGGTGTAGGAGTAGGCTTTTCTTCTTCACCAGGATTAGGTGTAGGAGTAGGCTTTTCTTCCTCACCAGGAGTAGGCGTAGGAGTAGAATCATCTACAAGTGTAACCTGGTGTAATTCACCGTTGTTTCCAGCAATTTTGGCAATAAACTGTCCATTAAGATTGCCGGCTTCCTGATAAACATGAGCTTTTGGAGCCACAATGATACCAAGCATTTCTTCTTTAAAATTGATAGGACCATTGTAATCACCAAAATTCCATACAACATAAGAAGCATATTCATTAAATTCGGTTTTTACTGTTGTTCCAGCAGTAAAGCCTTTTAAAATAGTAATGTCTGTTACAGATTCATCTGTAATGATTACATTAACAACAACCCGTGTACCATTATTTTGATTAATTAGATTTCCAAATGCACCAGGATTATCAATTATTTGTGTGCAATCAACATTAATGGATACTACGTCACCTTTAGTTACAACGTCGTTTTCAAGCATTTTTCCAACACTTTCAAAAGCATTGGCACTAGAGTCGTAAAAAGCTGAATCAATTTCAGATTTTGCTTTTTGTCCAGCTTCAGAAATTTTATCAAGATTGTCATTGATTACTTTTTCAGCTGCTTTTGTTTCTTCAGATGATAACTGATTTACTGTAATGTTATTGGAGTAACCACCATTAATAATTGTCTGATTAGCCTGTTTTTTTACATCTATATCAGAACCTACAGTAATTGTTCCGCCATCAGAAAGCTGAATACCGTTATTGGATTCTCCAACATAGCTATAGTCGTCTTCCTGTTTTTCGTTTACTCTAGTAATAACAATATTTGTTGAACCAGAGTGAGTGGCTTTATTTACTGCAATATTTCCTTCAATATGATTGGTTTCATCAAGTTCATTAGCATATACTACAAATCCTTCAGTTTTCTTTATTGAATCCAGTAAATCCTGAATTTTATTAGCTTCGTCCTCAGAAAGGGTGTTACCTTCAGAATCTACATATTTTTTAGAAGTTGTAGGATTGCTGTATGTAGCAATATTGTTGGATAAGATAGTTTCTGAATTTTGAGCGTCAATATTACTGCTACTATTTGTAGAGCTATTTGAAAGTTCATCTTTTGAGTTGTTGCTAGTATTGATATTTTCTACTGCTGAATTTGAATTAGTAGAGTTATTATCAATAGTTTCTACATTTGTTTCTGTACTATCTTTGATAGTTTTTACTGAGGTATTTGTATCAGTGGTTTTGCTATCATTTTTTGTAGTTTCTACTGAGGTATTTGTATCAGTAGTTTTGCTATTATTTTTGTCATTTCCTACTATTGTTTCTTCTTCAGAAGATTTATTTTCTTCTACTGTATTTTTTTCAGAAGATTCATCATTTGTATTTTGAGTGGTTACTTCTTCAGATGTGGGTATATTATTTATTTTATTTTCTGTTATTTCTTTTTCAGAAGGAATAACAGGTGCTACATTATTTACTACGTTTTCAGAAGAAGGCTCAATATTTGCCTCTTGTGCTACTTCAACATTAGAATCGGCATTAGATTCTGATGTTGCTTGTGTTGACTGAATTTCAGTGGTTTCTTCTGGTACTAATATGTTTAAAGAAGTATTAGTACTAGGTGAGATATCTTCAGATTCTGAATTTTCAGAGTTTGAAGCATCGTTACTAGTTCCAGTTGCAATAGTTGACTGAACCATTGCTGTGGTAGTAGTAAGTGTTAAGGACAATACTACTAATGCATATCTTTTTTTCATAACGAATCCCTCCATTCGGAAAAACAACACGGCCTATATAATATTTATTAAAAAATAATAAGTATTATATAGGCAAAGGTTAATTAGTTATGGGATAATTTTACAATTTTTGGAAATAAATGTCAATGCTTTTTAAAGAAAAATGTAAAAATTTTCCAAAAAATAAAATTAATTTATTACTAATGGAAAAATATTGATATTTTTGAATATGTGTAGTAAAATTAGAAAGAATATAAGAGCTAAAGGAGAGAAAAGATTGAAAAAATTAGTGTTAATAGATGGTAATAGTATAATGAATAGAGCATTTTATGGAATAATGGGAAGTAAAATGCTAACAACAAAAGATGGAAAATATACAAATGCAGTGTATGGTTTTTTAGCAATATTATTTAAGTTATTGGAAGATGTAAAACCAGACTATATGGCAGTAACATTTGATTTAAAAGCACCAACAGAAAGACATAAAAGATATGAAGGTTACAAAGCTAATAGAAAAGGTATGCCTGAAGAGTTGGCACAACAAATGCCAATGATAAAAGAAGTATTAAAAGCAATGAATATAGATATAGTAGAAAAAGAAGGGTATGAAGGTGATGATGTTTTGGGTACTCTTTCTCGTTATGGAGAAAGACAAGGCTTAGAGGTAACAATTTTATCAGGAGATAGAGATACATTTCAGCTAGCAACAGATAAAGTAACAATAAGGATACCTAGAACTAAAGGTGGAAAAACTGAGACAGAAGAATTTAATAGAGAAAAGGTTATGGAAACTTATGGTATAGAACCAAAACAACTAATAGAGGTAAAAGGTCTACAAGGTGATACATCTGATAATATACCGGGGGTACCAGGAATAGGAGAAAAAACAGCATTAAGTTTAATACAAAGATATCAAACTATAGAAAATTTATATAAAAAATTAGAGGCAGGAGAAGCAACAGATATAAAAGGAAAACAAAAAGAAAATTTAGAAAATAATAAGGAATTAGCTGAATTATCGAGATTTTTAGGAGAAATAAATTTAGAAGTTCCAATAGAAGATACATTAGAAAATTTTAAAGTTGAAGAATGGAATAAAAAAGAAGTATATAACATTTTTAAAGAATTAAATTTTAAAAGATATATAGAAAGATTTAATTTAGAAGATGATGATGTAGAAAGTTCAGAAAGAAAAGCAAGTATAAATGAATTGTACACAACAGAAGAATGTAAAAATTTAAAAAATGTTATTAAAGAAATAAAAAAAGATAAAAAAATGTTGTTTTTAATGACAGAACAAAAAAATATTGATAATAAAATTGAAAAAGAAAATGTAAGCAATGAAAAAAGTGATAATGAGAAAATGTTGCCAAAAATAATTAATGAAAAAATTACTGCAATATGTATATATATTGATAAAGTATATTATATACTTGTAAAAGAGGATACTTTAGAAGAATTGAAAGAAGTTTTTGAGGATGTTTCAATAAAGAAAGTTAGTATGGATTTTAGTAAAAGTTATATTATTTTAAAGCAAAAAGGGATAAAAATAAATAATTTAGGTTTTGATGCTAAAATTGCGGCATATTTGCTAAATCCTACAAATAATAGATTAAGTTTAAATGATATAATAGAACAGCAATTAGATATTAATATTGATGAATATATAAAAAAACCAGAAAGTGTACAAAATCAAATTAATTTATTTGATTCATTAGATAATCAAAAAGAAAATAATGAAGAAGAAGAATTTTTTAAACAAAAATTATGTATGCAAACGTATCTTTTATCAAGATTAGAAGATGTTATGATAAAAAAATTGAAAGAAACAGGTAGTTTGGATTTGTTTGAAAATATAGAGATGCCAACTATTGAAGTGCTTTCAGAAATGCAATGGAATGGTATGTATGCAAATAAAAAAGAATTGGAGAACTTTGGAGAAAAATTAAGAGAGCAATTAGAGTTAAAGACAAAAATTATTTATGAAATGGCAGGAGAAGAATTTAATATAAATTCAACGAAACAATTAGGTGAAATTTTATTTGAAAAGAAGAAATTGCCAGTAGTTAAAAAGACTAAAAGTGGATATTCAACAGATGTGGAAGTTTTAGAAAAATTAAAAATGGAAGATCCAATAATAGAGCAAATTTTGGAATATAGGCAGTTGCAAAAACTAAATTCAACTTATGTAGAAGGTTTAAAACCATATATAAATCCAGTTACTAATAGGATTCATTCATTTTTTCATCAGACAATTACTGCAACAGGTAGAATAAGCTCAACAGAACCAAATTTGCAAAATATTCCTACAAGATTTGAATTAGGAAAACAGGTTAGAAAGATTTTTGAGCCTGAAGATAATAAGGTTTATATTGATGCAGATTATTCTCAAATTGAGTTGAGAGTGTTAGCACATATGTCACAAGATGTACACATGATGCAAGCATTTAAAAATAATGAAGATATTCATAGACAAGCTGCTTCAAAAGTTTTTAAAACTCCAATAGATGAAGTAACAAAAGAACAGCGTTCTAGTGCTAAAGCAGTAAATTTTGGAATTGTTTATGGTATAAGTGATTTTGGATTGGGTGAACAGCTAGGAATTTCAAGGAAACAGGCTAAAAAATATATAGAAGAATATTTAGAGGAATATGCTGGAATAAATAAATATATGGAAAATGTTACAGAAGAGGCAAAAGAAAAAGGATATGTAGAAACATTATTTCATAGAAGAAGATATATTCCAGAATTAAAATCTAAAAATTATATGGTTAGACAATTTGGTATGAGAGCAGCAATGAATACACCAATACAAGGGACAGCAGCAGATATTATGAAGATTGCAATGATAAATGTTTATAATAGATTAAGAAAAGAAAATTTGGAATCAAAAATTGTTTTGCAAGTACATGATGAAATGATGATTGAGGCACCGATGAATGAGGCAGAAGAGGTTAAAAAAATAATCAAATTTGAAATGGAAAATGCTGTTAAACTAGATGTTCCTTTGATTGCTGAAGTTTCTGAAGCAAAAAATTGGTATGAATGTAAATAATGCTTGCAAATGAAGTTTCTTAATGTTATAATTGGAAATAGTAATTTTTAATTTGTTGAACAAATTTAAAGGAGAGATTAGAATAAAAAATAGTAAATACGAAAAGACAAAAGGTAAAAAAAATAAGGTTATTATTATTGCATTATTTTTAGTTTTGATAGTGGTATTATTGGGACCAATAGGATTTGGTGAAAAAATGATGAAAATAATGTATTCAAAAAAATATGAAAATTTAGTAGTAATTTATAGTGAAAAATACCAAGTAGATTCGGATTTAATATTTGCATTAATAAAAGCAGAAAGTAATTTTAATTCATCAGCTGTATCAGGTAAAGGAGCAAAAGGGCTTATGCAGCTGATGGAGGAAACAGCAAAAGATGTATCAAAAAAAACAGATTTAAAAATAGAACCAGATGAAATAGGAGAAAAACTATTACAAGCAGATGTAAATATAGAATTGGGAACAAAATATATATCTATATTACTTGAAAAATACAATAATACTGCAATTGCACTTACTGCATATAATGCTGGGATAGGTACAGTTGATAATTGGATAGAAAAAGGTGTTATAAAAAAAGATGGAGAAGATATACAAAATATACCATATAAAGAAACAAATAATTACGTTAGAAAAATTTTAAGAGATTATAAAATTTATAAAAAGCTATATGGAAAGGATTGAAAAAGGTGGAAGCAGAACAACTAATATTTGCAATAATAGCATTTGCATTATTTATATATATGTTTTATAAAATGATAAAAGATAATGAAACAAGTTATGTTATATTAATTATAATGCAAGCATTTGGAATAGTATTAAATTTTATAGAAATAATATCAAAAGTACAATTAAATTTAGTTTTATCAATTATAAAATATTTATTGGCTGTTTTGTTACCAATTGTCATAATAATTTTAGAAAAAAATAAAATTCCTTATATAGAAATTGTAGATATATCAAAAGCACTTTTATATAAAAGAATGGGAGATAATAGAAAAGCAAAACAAGCATTAATACATTTAGTAACAAAATATCCTGAAAATTATAAAGGGCATAAGATGTTAGCAGAAATATATGAAGATGAAGGTGGAATGAGAAAAGCTATAGACGAATATGTTCAGGCTATAGATATACACAAAAGAGATTATGATTCTTATTATAAAATAGCAGAATTGTTAACAAATTTGGATAAACAAGATGAAGCAGCACAGATGTTAAATAATTTATTAAAAAAGAAGCCTGATTATTATCAAGCTACAGTTTTATTAGGAGATATTTTGATAAATAAAGAAATGTATAAAGAAGCAGCAAATATTTATCATGAAGGTTTAAGATACAACCCGACTAGTTATGATTTAAACTATAATTTAGGAATGGTTTATACAATGTTAAATGATTTTGAAAATGCAAAGATTTGTTATGAAAGAGCAGCAGAAATAAATAGCTTGTTATATAATGCAAAATATGCTTTAGCAGAAATAGCCTTGATATATAAGGAAATAGATGAAGCAAGAGAGTATTTTTTGCAAGCAACTGAGAGTGAGGAGTTAGCACCAGATGCATATTATGAATTAGCAAAAATTGAAATAATAAAAGGAAATAAAGAAACAGCTATACAGTATGCAAATACAGCAATAGACTTAAATAGTAAAAAAATAGTACCAAAAGTAAAGAAAGATCCGATATTTATTCCAATAATTGCAAGAATAACAATGCCATTTAATTTGGAAATGGCTAGCATGAAAAAGGAAGAAATAGAAGGAGAAAATGGTGAGATTACAAATAGTAATAAACAAGAAAAACTTTCCGAAAAAGAATTAAAAGCAAAAAAACATTTAGAGGAAACATTTGAAATTACAAAAAATATTAGTTATGCTGATATTGAATTTAAAAGTAGAAATAATAGAGATATAGAAAGAGAATAAGTGAAAGATGAATTGCGTTAAATATAGCTTTTAAAAGTTATGTGAAACACAATATCATCTTTTTTACGTATTTTTCTTATAAAAAAGCATATAATAAAAAAGTAGGAAAGGAGAATTGTTATGATAAAAGAGTTTGCTGTTGTAGGTGGAGATTTAAGAACAATAAAATTAGCAAAAATACTTGCAAAAGAAGGTAATATGGTATATACTTATGGCTTAGAAAAGGCAGAAGAACTTAAAGAAATTAAAAATATTATATTTTGTGAAAAATTAATAGAAGCAGTAAAAATGGTTCAAGTGGTTATAGGTCCAATACCATTTTCAAGTGATGGAATAAATATAAATATGCCTTTTAGTGATGGAAAATTATCAATAAGGGAATTTATGCATAACTTAAATGCGAAAATTTTAATAGCAGGTACAATAGCACCAGATGTATATGAATTAGCAAATGATGAATATATTGAAATTGTTGATATTATGAAAAGGGAAGAATTAGCAGTCTTAAATACAATTGCGACAGCAGAAGGAGCAATAGAAATAGCAATAGCGAATACAAATAAAATATTACATGGAAGTAATGTACTTGTTTTAGGATTTGGAAGAATAGGTAAGGTTTTAGCAAGAAAACTTGCTGGATTATCTACAAAAGTTACATGTGCAGCAAGAAAAGAAGAGGATTTAGCATGGATAAAGGCTTATGGACATAAAGGAATAAACATAAATCAAATAGATAAAAATTTAAGTGAATTTGATGTTATAATAAATACTGTTCCACAAATGATTTTGACAGCTGAAAAATTAGGATATGTAAAACAAGAATGTTTGTTGATAGATTTAGCTTCAAATCCAGGTGGAATTGATAAAAAAGTTGCTAAAGAAAAAGGGTTACAGTTAATTTGGGCATTAGCATTACCAGGAAAGGTTGCACCTACAACAACTGCTGAATTTATTAAAGATACAATTTATAATATTTTAAAAGAAATTTATAAGTAATGTTTTCGTGGACTGAACTGATGATTTTGAAAGTGGAAACATAACAAGGCCACGATATTTAATCATTAGTTTTGTTTTTTCAAAAGATATTATTTTATGGGAGGAAGATTTATAAAATGAATGAAATTTTACAAGCATTAATTTTAGGAATAGTACAAGGATTAACAGAGTTATTACCAATATCAAGTTCAGCACACTTGAATTTGATTCCATGGGTATTTAATTGGAGTGAAATATCACCAAGTTTTGATGTTGCATTACATTTTGGAACATTATTAGCAATAGTAATATTTTTCTTTAAAGATTGGATAGGTTTAATTAAAGGAGGATATAAACAAGTAGTAAAAAAAGAAAAGACACCTGAAGGAAGAATGTTTTGGTATATTGTAGCAGCTACAATACCAGGTGGTGCAATAGGATTTTTATTAGATCATTTTTTAGGAGATACATTAGGAAAAATGCCGATATTAATAGCATCTGCATTAATAATAATGGGAATTATATTATATGTTGTGGATAAAAAAGCACCTTCAAAAACAAAATATGAAGATATGACTTTTAAGCAAACATTTTTAATAGGATTGTCACAAGCATTAGCATTTATACCAGGAGTTTCTCGTTCTGGAGTAACAATGACTACAGGAAGATTGATGGGAATTGATAGAGAATCAACAGCTAAATATACATTTTTGTTATCAACACCTATAGTTTTAGGTGCAACTTTATATAAGTTAAAAGAATTTGTTTTTAATATTCCTTTTGTTGTTGGAGTTGTTGCAAGTTTTATAACAGGTTTATTTGTAATAAAATTTTTATTAAATTATTTAAAAAAAGGAAGCTTCAAAGTTTTTGCGATATATAGAGTTGTAATAGGATTGGCTATTATAGGATTATACATATCAAGAATGTAAAATAATAGATATTGAAATTTAGTATCATACATATTAAAAGTGTAATAAATGCAGGATTATATGTATTAAGGATGTAAAGTTGATATAGAAATAATTGGAGTTGTTAATATGTTAGAAAAAATAAATACCCCAGAGGATGTAAAAAAGTTAAACTTACAAGAGAAAAAACAATTAGCTGAGGATATTAGGAAATACATATTAGAAGTAGTTTCACAAAATGGTGGACATTTAGCTTCAAATCTAGGAGTTGTAGAGCTAACTATAGCTCTACATAGTGTATTTAATGAACCAGTGGATAAAATTGTATGGGATGTGGGTCATCAAACTTATGTACATAAAATTTTAACAGGTAGAAAAGAAGAATTAAAAAATATAAGAAAATTAGGTGGTATAGCAGGTTTCCCAAAAACAAAGGAATCTGCTTATGATTGCTTTAATACTGGACATAGTAGTACATCAATTTCAGCAGCTCTTGGAATGGCTAGAGCTAGAGATTTAAAAGGAAAAAACAATAGTGTTGTTGCAGTTATAGGTGATGGTGCATTAACTGGTGGAATGGCAATAGAAGCGTTAAATGATGCAGGATTTAGTAAATGTAAGATGACGGTTGTTTTAAATGATAATGAAATGAGTATATCTCCAAATATTGGTGGATTAAATATGTTTTTAAGTAAGTTAAGAACGAAAAAATTGTATACAAAATCAAATATATCAGGGAAAAAAATAATAGGGAAAATACCTGTATTTGGAAAGCCAATTGTAAAAATAGTTCAAAGATTAAAGAGAAGTGTTAAGCAATTAATAATACCAAAAATGTTTTTTGAAGATATAGGATTTACATATTTAGGTCCAGTTGATGGACATAATATTGAGCAATTAGAGAATATTTTAAAATTAAGTAAACAAGTTGATACGCCTGTATTAATTCATGTACTTACAAAAAAAGGTAAAGGATATAAAATAGCGGAAGAAAATCCAGATAAATTTCATGCTACAGGTCCATTTGATTTGAAAACAGGTAAGCCAAAAAAAGCAAAGGGCTTGGACTATTCAAAAGTTTTTGGAAATAAATTAGTGGAAATGGCGGAAAAAAATGATAAAATTGTTGCAATTACAGCATCAATGAAAGACGGAACAGGACTAACAAAATTTCAGAAACAATTTCCAAAAAGATTTTTTGATATAGGTATAGCAGAGCAACATGCTATTACTTTAGCAGCAGGTATGGCAACACAAGGATTAATACCATTTGTACCAATATATTCATCATTTTATCAAAGAGCTTATGATCAGGTTATACATGATATTGCTATACAAAATTTGCATGTAATAATGTGTGTAGATAGAGCTGGAATTGTAGGGGCAGATGGTGAGACACATCAAGGTTTACTTGATATGGCATTTTTTAGATTAGTTCCAAATTTAATAATTATGGCTCCAAAAGATTTTAAAGAATTAGAAGATATGTTGGAATTTGCTGTGAAAATAGAGAAGCCAGTTGTTATTAGATATCCACGTGGTGGAGAAGATAAAGATATTAATTTTGAAACACATAACAAAATTGAGTTTGGTAAAGCAGAAGTTTTGAAGGAATTTAACAAAGATATAAGTTCTGATGAGAAAAATAAAAATGAACAATGTATTGATGAAAAAAATAACCAAAATATAAAAAATCAAATAGTGAATAAAGGACAAGAATGTGCACAAAAAAATGTTTTAATAATTGCTATAGGAAAAATGGTTGCAAGAGCTATGAAAATTGCAGAACAAGAAGAAAAAAAAGGAAATAATGTATGTGTGGTTAATAGCAGGTTTTTAAAGCCATTAGATAGAAATAAGATATTACAACTTTTAAAAGAGTCAAATGAAGTTATAACAATAGAAGATGGAACCATAATAAATGGATTAGGTACAGCAATAAAAGAAATTATTGCAGAGGAAAATCTTGCGAATATAGAAATAAAAACACAAGCATATCCTGACGATTTTATTCAACATGGTTCTGTAGAACAACTAGAAAGTATGTATTTAGGAGGTATACATGGATAAGCAAGAAGTTTTAAAGGAATATAGAAAAACAGAAGATAGGATATTACTTTCTCAAGTATTAGATAAAATTGAAATAGCAGAGAAAAGAAATCAAATTCAATATACAGATTTTTTAGATATGTATCAAGTAGCACTTGTAAAAAAATTTTTAAATAAAAATCAGTTACAAAATTATATTTTGTATGGTGGCTTTGAAGATGCTGAAAGAAAAATTGCAATTTTTTATTCGGATAATTATGATAAAGAAATAGTAGAAAAAGATTATCAAAAAATGCTAAAAGTTATAAGAGTTCAATTGGGAAAAGATGAGATTGGCAAATATACACATCGTAATTATTTGGGTGGAATAATTAAACTAGGAATGAAAAGAGAAAAAGTAGGTGATATTTTAGTTGCTGATGATGGTGCAGATATTATTGTAAAGGAAGAAACAGCAAAAATTTTATCTAAGGATTTAGAAACTCTTACACGTTTTCAAAATAGTAAAATTGATGTTATTGATTTAAGTGATTTGCGAACACCGGAAATTAAAGTTGAGGAAATTGATATTATAGTTCCTTCTCTTAGATTAGATAATATTGCTTCTGATTTGGCTAGAACTTCTAGGAGTAAGATTGTTCAGGTTATGGCACAGGAAAGAGTTTTTATTAATGGTCAATGTGAAACAAAACCTTCAAAGGCTGTGAAAATGGGAGATGTTATTACTATTAGAGGAAAAGGAAGATTTGTTGTTAAAGAAATTAAGGCTAATACAAGAAGTGGCAGAATGGTTGTAAGTATTGATAAATATGTTTAATTTTTGTGAATGAAATATATTATGGAAGTTGATAGAAGTTTTTTAACAAAATAATAAAAGAGGACATTAATAAATAGTTAATGTCCTCTTTTGGTGGTAGATTATTAATTTTCCTTTTTGTTTATATTGTTAAGTAAAGTTTTTTCTTCAAGTTGTCTTTGAGCTTGTGGTTTTCTAAGATATAGAGGCAATAAGTCTTTTTCAGTACCATTATTTATAAAAAAGTCATATCCAGCTAAAGCTAAAGAGATAGAGTTAAGGTTATTTAAAGAAGAATTACTGATAAATTGGCAATTACTTGATTTATCTTTTATAATATCTGAATACATTGTGGCACCATCACCAATAAATAAAATATTAGAGTAATCTTTTAATAATTCTAGTGAATGTTCTACTGTGTCAGCACTAGGTGATATTAATGTAGTACAAATTCCATTTGTGAATTGATATAGTGCAAAGTAACAATTTTGGTTTTTACAGTCAATTATACTACATACAATACCAGAAAAATTGCTTCCATATTCTTGTTTTACATTGTATGCAAGGCTTTGTAAAGAATCTATACCGATGTAGTTGATACTTTTACTGTCATGAAATGCCTTTGCAGTTGCTATACCGATTCTAATACCTGTGAATGAACCAGGTCCTTTGTCACAGATAATTAAATTAATATCGTTTAAAGTTAAATTTGTTTGCTTAAATGCTTTTTCTATCATTGGCATTAAATTTTCTGAATGTGTTCTGCCTGTGTCAGAATCTAAAGTACAAAGTGGTTTTGTATCTTCTAAAATTGAAACACCACATATATTGCTAGCAGTGTCTATACTTAAAATTTTCATTATAAATTTCATTCCTTTCTAGTTTTGCTTACGCGGACTTTAAAATGTTTTAAATAATGCAGATGTTATTAGTGTCCGCTTTTGTTCTAAAGATAAATCCATTAAAATTCCGTTGTTATTGCCATAATATTTTTTTCTAATTCCTATTTGTTTAAAATTGAATTTTTTATATAAATTTATTGCAGGGAGGTTTGTGTCGTTGACTTCTAAATATATTTTTTTTATTTCTAATTCACGAGCTTTTTTTATTATATTTTTTAAAAGAATGGCTCCAATACCACAATTTCTAAAATCTTTTTTTACAACAATATTCATTAATTCAGCTTCATCTAAAATGACTTTTATTCCTGTAAATCCCAATATGAGGTTTTGGTTATTTTTTATTATGATATAGATTGAACTTTCTGAATTAATTTCGCTTTCTAAAGTTTGATAAGACCAAAAATTGTCATATTCTGTGTCTAAACAATTTTTTATTTCTTGCAAATCTTGTATTTTCATTTCAGCTATTGTGTAGTCCATTTTTTATGCTGTACCTCCTAATTGTTTTTTATATTTAATATGTTTTTATATTGATAATTATATAAACTTCAATGTGATATGTCAATGCTTTTTTAGGTAAAAATGTGTAGTGTTTTTGCGAAACTATTGATATTTTAAAGTTACTATAGTAAAATAAAAATGATGAAAAAGGAGAGTGAAAGTTATGTATGGAATAGGAATAGGTCAAAGTGACTTCAAAATATTAAGAATTAAAAAAAATTATTATATAGACAAAACAAAATACATAAAAGATATTATAGATAATGAATCATCAGTAGTATTAATAACAAGACCAAGAAGATTTGGAAAAACTTTAAATATGAGTATGCTAAGATATTATTTTGACTGTACAAAAAAAGATAGCAGAGAATTGTTTGAAGGATTAGAAATAATGAAACAAGACGAAAAATACACATCAAAATTAGGATATTATCCATGTATATATTTGACACTAAAAGATGCTGGATTACAAAGTTATGAACTAATGATAATGCAACTAAGAACATTACTAATGGATATATATTATGAAAATAGATATTTATTAGAAGAAGCAGAAATGGCACCAGGGGAAAGAAATATATTTAATAAAATATTATTAGCAGAAGCAAATGAAACAGAAATAATAAATGGTATAAAAATGCTATCAAAAATAATGTCAAACTATCACAACAAACCAGTTATGCTATTTTTAGACGAATATGACGTGCCATTGCAAAATGCGTATGTAGAAGGATATTATGAAGAATGTATAAAATTTTTTAAAACATTTTATGGGATAACATTTAAAGATAATCCATATTTAGAGAAAACAATACTAACAGGGGTATCAAGAGTAGCAAAAGAAAGTATATTTAGTGGAGCAAACAATTTTCATGTATATACAGTATTAGATGACGAATTTAGTGACGACTTCGGAATAACAGAAGAAGAGATGGACAAGGTAATAGAAGATTTTGAAATACAAGACCAAAAAGAAGAGATAAAAAAATGGTATGACGGATACACAATAGGAAACACAGAAGGAATATATAACCCATGGAGTATACTAAACTACTTAACAGACAAAAAATTAATACCATATTGGGTAAACACAAGCTCAAATGACTTAATAAAACTAATATTAAAAAATAGTGCAACAGTAAAAGAAAAAATAGAACAACTACTAAGAGACGAAGAAATAGAAGTACCAATAAAC
>QWCY01000365.1_pt1 | contig 75856 bp, 53 predicted proteins | sample 1972631 | NCBI WGS metagenome assembly QWCY01 (sample SAMN09866696, study PRJNA288562) | Human gut metagenome isolate pre1_stool, whole genome shotgun sequencing... | isolation source: gut | host: Homo sapiens | place: USA: California
CGTGCGGTGTGTCTCCGTAGAGCTTCATCTCATCGACACTCATCTGGTTTTGCGTTAGCGTACCCGTCTTGTCGGTGCAGATGACAGTGGTTGCGCCCATCGTCTCGCAAGCGTGCATCTTGCGCACCAGGTTGTTGGTTCGTAGCATGCGACGCATACTGTAGGCCAAGCTCAGGGTCACCGCCATCGGCAAGCCCTCTGGCACCGCCACGACGATGAGCGTCACAGCAATCATCAAGGTCTGCAAGATGTAGGCAAAAAAGGGTGTCGCCTGCTCTAGAGAGCCAAAGAGGTCGGTGCCATTGGCGACAAGGTAGGCAATGATACGCCCCACCACGATGAGGGCTGCGATGCCGTAGCTCACCCTCGTGACCCATCGACCCAGCCCATCGAGCTGTTCGCTGAGCGGTGTCTTGACATCGTCCTCAATTTGGACTGCTTCAAACACCTTGCCCTGCTCCGTCTTGTCGCCCACAGCGAGAACTTTGCAAATTCCGTGTCCCTCCATCACTTTAGTTCCTTTCATCACCTGATCGGTGGGGTAGGTGGCACTTTTGTCAAATTCCTCTGGGTGAACGCTCTTGTTGCATATAGGCTCGCCCGTGAGGGTCGACTCGTCCATCTGTAGCATCGTCGCCTCGAGCAGCTGGCAGTCGGCCGGCACCTCCTCGCCAGTGCCTAAGCGTACGATGTCGCCCACGACCACCTCACGGCGTGGCACCTGCGTCACGTTGCCATTGCGTATGAGGGTCACCAGCTCATCGTCATGCACCTGATTGAGGATCGTGAACTCCTTGTCTGCCTGTAGCTCAAAGTAAAAGGCAAGCCCCGTAGCGAGTAAGATAGCCACGAAGATACCCACTGGCTCGAAGAAGACCTCGACACCCTGTCCTAGACCAAAGTACTCGTAGCAGGAGATGCCGATAGAGAGCCCGCCTGCAATCAGCAAGATGATGATGAGCGGATCGGTAAACTTATCCAAGAACTGCCGCCATAGCGGTGCTTTCTTAGGGGGTGTCAGGATATTTGCGCCATGCACCTTGCGGCTCTCCAGAACTTGCGCATCTGTTAGTCCTGTATAGTGATGTCTTTCTTCCATTAGTCAGCGTGTGTCTTACAAAAGTACGAAAAAAAGCCTCGCCCCCTAAGCTATCTGCTTAGAGAGGCGAGGCTTCTTAATTATAGTAGGTGAAGGGTTTACTTCAGTACCTCATCAAGAAGCGCATCATCCACAAGGAAGGGGATGGTGATGTGGTAGAGGTCGGAGTGCTCCTCGTTGAACTCGCGAGAGGTAGACAGTGCATTCTCATTGCGAGCCCAAGCACGGCGAGCTACACCGCCCATCACGTCCCACGTCATAGCCTGACGGAGGATCTCGTCGACACGACGGCTACCATCGAGGACCATACCAAAGCCACCGTTGATTGCCTTACCGATACCGACACCACCGCCGTTGTGCAGAGCGACCAGGCTCATACCACGAGCGCAGTTGCCCGCAAAGCACTGGACAGCCATGTCGGCCATCACGTTACTACCGTCACGTATGTTAGACGTCTCACGGAAGGGGCTATCCGTACCGCTCACATCGTGGTGGTCACGACCTATCATGATCGGACCGACCTCGCCACGACGTACCATATCGTTGAACTTGAGAGCAATCTTCAGACGACCCGCAGCATCCTGGTAGAGGATACGCGCCTCGGTACCGACGACGAGCTGATTCTTCTCAGCGTCACGTATCCATATATAGTTGTCACGATCCTGCTCACGACGATCTGGATCGATGCACTCCATAGCAGCGTGGTCGGTCTTAATCAAATCCTCATGGTCGTGGCTGAGGCATACCCAGCGGAAGGGACCATAGCCGTAGTCAAAGAGCTCAGGACCCATAATGTCCTCTACATAGCTAGGCCAGATGAAGCCATCCTTGTCATCTATGCCATTGCGTGAGATCTCCTGAATGCCCGCATCGAAGCAAGCCTTCATAAAGGCATTACCATAGTCAAAGAAGTAAGTGCCACGAGCTACAAGCGCCTTGATAGCCTCGTAGTGACGGTGCAGACCCTTGTCCACCTCCTGGCAGAAACGCTCTCTGTCGTGTGCTAGTAGGTCGGTGCGCTCCTCAAAGGTGAGCGATACAGGGCAGTAACCACCCTCGTAGACAGCGTGACAGCTCGTTTGGTCGGAGAGCAGGTCAATGTGTACATTATTCTTGACGCAGTGCTCCAGCAGGTCGACCACATTACCGTGGTAAGCGATAGAGCAAGGCTCACCCGCCTTCATACCCTCCTCAGCAAGCTTGAGCGCCTCGGGGATCGTCTTGGCAATATGCTTCACCCAGCCCTGGTTGTAGCGGGTCATAATACGAGACATATCCACCTCAGCGATAATCGAGGTAGCTCCAGCGATATCGGCAGCCTTAGGCTGTGCACCACTCATACCACCTAGACCGGAGGAGACAAAGAGCTTGCCAGCTAGGTTGCCACCGCTCGGGATATGTAGCTGCTGACGACCAGCGTTGAGCAGCGTATTGAACGTACCGTGTACGATACCTTGTGGCCCGATGTACATCCATCCACCAGCAGTCATCTGACCATAGTTAGCGACACCCATCTGAGCAGCTATCTCCCAGTCCTTGATATTGTCATAGAGACCGACCATCATCGAGTTGGTGATGATGACACGAGGCGCTGAGGGGTGCGAAGCGAAGAGACCCAGTGGGTGTCCGCTCTCGATGACTAGCGTCTGATCCTGTGTGAGCTCCTCGAGATACTTCATAATGAGGCGATACTGGAGCCAGTTCTGGCACACCTGACCTGTCTCACCGTAAGTTACTAGCTCATACGGGTAGAGCGCTACAGCGTGTGAGAGGTTGTTGTGGATCATCACCTGGAAGGCCTTACCCTCGATACACTTACCCTTGTAGCTATCGATAGGACCCGCCTTGAGGTCACCCTCGGGGCGATAGCGATAAGCGTAGATCTTACCACGCTCCTTGAGCTCCTTGAGGAACTCAGGTGCTAGCTCAGCGTGTAGCTCCTTAGGTACATAGCGTAGCGCATTCTGCAGTGCCACACGTGTTTGTGCAGGGGTCAAGCTGTAGCCCCTATCTGGTGCTCGACGGATGCCCTCCTCAAAGGCGGGGTACTTGGGCAGAGTAGCATCGAGCGTGAACTTACAGGTTCTCTTCATACTTACAGGTTATTAACTAAATTCGTATTGCACAAAGATACTAAAAACTCGCCGATACAGCGACACGACAGCGACACAATAATTTTCATCTTACACCCTGATGATACGACCTCCACGTGGGAAATCGCAGATCTCTACGTAGGTATTTTTTATTTCCCACGTAGGCGAGAAATGAAACTTCGGAGGAATCAAATGAAACTTCGGAGGAAATGTTTCTCGCCCACGTGGCGAATCTTCGTTCTTCACGTGGATACTGACGATTTTCCACGTGGAGATTGTTGATTTACTCAACAGGTTCTTTTTGTTTAAGTAAAGCAAACCTTCCAAACTCGCTATATAAGCAGAAAAGCTCAGAAAGTGCCAATAAGTCCCCGTATAGAGTTTTATCGTATCAATGAATTGCTATTGCGTACTAAATAAATAATTACTACCTTTGCTCGCGATGGGTACAGAAATGTACATAGCAACAAATAGATAATCCTAACCAACTAAAACTCAAAAACAATGAATTACCGACTACTTATTGCCACGCTGGTAGCCCTCCTTGGAATGGCTATTTATGCGCCGCTATCGGCTCAAGAGGCTGCCAAGGGAAATGTCATTACCTTGAAGCTCACAGAGCTTCCAACCAACGATGATGACGAGCCTATGCCACTCTCACTAAGCATACAGGGTGAGGGTGAGATAACCTTCGAGGGGCTTTCGGAGGCTTATGCTGCCGACCGTACCTCCTACACACCCACCGAGCTGGAGATCAAGATCCATGGTGCTGTCACTGCGATGAAGTGCGAGTATGTCAGCGTACTCTCTGCCATAGACATCACCAGCTCAAAGACAATCGAAAAGCTTAGCGTCAGAAATAGCAGCTTGACAGATCTACAAGCTAAGAATGTCACCTCGCTTAAAGAGCTAAACTGCGCCTACAGTTCGCTGCCGGCACTAGATCTAACGGGCTGCACAAGCCTAAAAACCTTGGCGGGAAATGCTTGTATGAAGCTCCAGCGTGTCACCCTCACAGGGTGCGCAGCACTTGAGGAGCTAGAGCTCCAAAACAGCGGGGTAACAGAACTAGACATAACGGGTCTAGTCAATCTGAAGAGCATAAACGTAGCTCGTAATCCTGTGAAGGAGCTTAATCTAAAGGGAATGAGCCAGCTCACCACGCTAGACTGTATGCAGGCAGAGGTCACCACACTAGATCTCTCAGACTGCGTCGCTCTAGAGGACCTCACAGCTAGCTCTTGTCTTAAGCTTGCTACGGTAAAGCTACCTAAGTCTGACAATCTAAAGTATATCTACCTACAGGAGTCTCAGATAGAGGAGATAGATCTATCTGGTCATACCGCACTTGTTCAGGTCTACCTAGAGCGCTGTAAGAAACTCTCCAAGGTGACCGCTGCCAATTGCCCCAACCTAAAGCTACTCAGCTTGCACCTCTGTGCACTCCCAGCAGAGACGACACTGGCTCTTGTAGAGGATTTGGCAGATCATGGTGCCGACTACAATGCGACGTCACCTGCTTATAAGATCTTTGCTCTGGGGACCAAGGTTACATACCAGGAGGGCAACGTATGGACTCCCAAGGCTGCTAGTGTAGCTAGACGCAAGGGCTGGGCACTATTTAGCAAGAATGAGGATGAGTATGGAGAGCCTACACCAGTCTTCGAGTATGCTAAGGTTACCATTGAAAAGACCGAGCACGGGACGGTAGCTCTAGAGGGCTACGACAAGGAGGACTGGCCCTTTATGCCACAAGGTGAGACCTACAAGGTGGTCGCTACACCTGAGGAGGGCTATGAGCTACAGGAGCTCAAGGTCAATGACGACGATATACTAGAGGATCTAGAGTTTCAGCTATTTGAGGATAGCAAGATCACGGCTACCTTTGCAAAGGGTGGTGGCTCAGGCTCAGCAACCGCTTACGAGTATTACCTAACGAAGGTGGAGCCTACGGTCGCTACAGCTACTGTCTACACCTACGGCTATGACGAAAACAAAAAGTGGGTATCCCGCACCTCTATGAAGAGCGATGGAACCGTCGAGTCTCGCAACGACATACGATATGATGAGGAGGGACGTATATCAGACATTGACATCACGCTCGCCTACGACAATGGCAAGCCTAGTATGTTTACACACTATACTTACGATGATCAGGGTCGTATGGTAAGACGTCAGATGAAGCTCTTCGACAAAGACATGGCTGATACCAAGATCGCCTACCGTCCCGATGGACAGATAGACTATTGGGCAGAGCTAAGTGCCAATGTGATGAATGATTACATCTACAACGACAAGGGGCAGCTTATCGAGGAGCAGTTTGGAGCGGCAACAGGACTAGACACTGATCACCCCACAGTGTCGACACCCACAGGCAAGACTTTCTACAGTTACAACGACAAGGGACAGAAGTCTGAGGTCAAGTATGCTGGCACTCAGACCAAGTGGCTCTACATAAAGGGTGAGCAGTACACGTGGAATGAGCAGGGACTGATGTCTAGTGTCAAAGCGATAAACTATACCTATAATCAAGGTGAGACCGATCCTGAGAAGGGTAAGCCTAATCCCGTTTTCGAGCTACGCTACCAGTACGATGATAAGGCTCAGACCAAGGTCTTCTGGCCTATGCTTCCTATCACAGAGGAAAACGGAGGCTTCGGCGAGTTTAGCTATGACCTCAAGGGTTACTGCACGAAGGCCGAGCACTGGCTACTATCCTATGGTGATCCGAAGCACACCTTCGACTTTATCTACGTCTTTGAGGCTTCACCACGTCACCTCCAGGAGCTAGTAGAGAGAGGTACGACGACGGTTCAGTACGCTTACGGTACGATCACTGCTGAGGGCGCAGCCCTAGAGGGACTTCAGGTATACGACACCACGGGTCAGCTACTCCGTGACTACCGCACAGCTCCTTGCCAGCGCATCGATATGGGCGTCTCTGAGCTACCTGACGGACTATACATCGTTCGCACCATCTCATCTGACAGCACACAGACTGACAAGCTGGTCATAACACAATAAGCTAAACAAACTATGCTTCACTCTTTCATAAGGCGAGGACTCATGACTATGCTCATGGGCCTCGCCCTATGCTCTTTACAGAGCTATGCAGCTTCTCGCATCCTATTTACCACGGCTCTGCCAGTAGGATCGACGATCACACTCACCATCTCGGCCGATGGTGCAGTAACGGTGCAAGGCTTAGCAGGAGATATCCTCGCTGATGGTCAGCCACACAGCTACACCATCGAGAGTGCTGACGTGAAGCTCTCAGGAGCCATCACGGCTATCACACTATCTCACCAAAAGCTCTCGGCACTAGACGTCCGTCAGGCCAAAGAGCTAGCCGAGCTACGTTGTGACAATAACAACCTCACCGAGCTCAACATCGCTTACTCCAAGGCACTCCAACGCCTAGACTGTACTTACAACCAGCTAGAGCGCCTCGACATACCCAATGCTTCACCACTCAAAGAGCTACGCCTCAAGGGCAACTACGTCAAGAGCCTAGCCCTCGACAGATGCTCCGAGCTAGAGATCCTAGACTACTCGGACAACTACTACCCCTCATCAGTAGATCTGAGCAAATGTACGAAGCTACAACAGCTAGATGTGGCGAAAAACAAGATTCGCTCGCTAGATCTGACACAAAACGGGGCTTTGCGCACCCTCTCTTGTGGAGACAACGAGATCACCGCCCTAGATGTTGCACACCTAGCCTCGCTAGAGCGTCTCTCCGTATCAAATGACTTTGATCTCGAGACATTGACCCTAGGAGAACACCCTAAGTTGCTCTTCCTAGACATTTACGGCACGAAGGTGCAGAGCCTAGATCTAGCTAAGTATCCTCTCCTCGAGGAGCTCTCCTGCGCTTATGCCAAGCTCACGAGCCTAGACCTCTCGCACAGCAAGCAGCTACGCAGACTGAGCTGTAGCAAGAACCCCTTCAGGGGACTAGACGTGTCTCACTGCCCACTACTCGAGGAGCTCAGCTGTGGAGACCTAGAGATAGCTTCGATAGACCTAAGCAACAATCCCAAGCTCATCTCCCTGCAGATGGGACACAACAACCTCTCGCAGCTCGACCTCTCTAAGCAGAAAGAGCTTAAGGTGCTTTATCTCTTTAATAATAACCTCACCAAGCTGGATCTCTCCGCACAGACTCACCTAGAGGAGCTACGATGTAATAACAATATGCTTACCGAGATCACCCTTGCAGTTGGAGTGCCACTGAGTAAAGTGGAGATCTACGACAATCAGATCAAAGAGTCTCAGATGGCTCAGATCGTTGCCAAACTACCTGATCGCATAGGGCGCACGAGAGGACTCTTTAAGGTGATCAATACGCCTAGCCAGACGGAGGGCAATGTTTGCACTAAAGCGCTTGTGGATCAAGCGCTAGGCAAGTATTGGCGCGTGGTAGACTATGCTGACTTTGCCGACTTTGGCAAGGGACTTGATTATCGTGGCTCTGATGCTCCCGAGCTGGGCGAGGGTATGATCAAGCTCGCCTTTGACAAGGCGGGCAGCACCATACAGCTCACCGTCGGCGTGCTAGGCGAGATGCAAGTCACTGGCACCACAGAGCCAGTCGTCAGCTCGAAGGATCCTATCTCTTACACCCTCGAGGGCACAGAGCTAACCCTCCGTGGTGACATCTACAGACTGATCGTCAGCGGAGCCGCTATTAAGGGGGTAGAGCTTACCAAGGCACAATATCTCCGAGAACTCGAGCTACACGACTATCAGCCCGCAACGATTCAGCTGACTGACCTGCCACACCTCGTGACACTCAGACTACACGGCAATCAGCTCACAGACATCCAGCTGAGTGGCACGCCTCTGCTGAACCTCCTCTCCTGCTACGGCAACAAGCTAACCGTCGAGGTGGGTAAGAAGATTATCTCAAGCTTGCCCAAGCGGCTTGAAGAGGAGAAAGCGACGATCCTTTGGCTCAACAGTCAGGGAGAAGGCGCTGACAACGCATTCCAGGAGGAGCTCCTCTACCTCGCTCACGCACAGGGCTGGGAGATGAGCGACTACATCGGAGGCACTAGTGGAGACACTGGAGTACCTATCGGCTTCCCGATAGCCAACGAGCCTCTCTTCGCACCTACGATCGAGTCGGCACTGCAAGTGTGCGTGGCACTGGATATGCTACATATCACTACTGCACCAGACACTCTGATCGCACTCTATGACATAACGGGTCAGCTACTGCTGCAGAGTCAGTCTGACGCCGATGGACTATGCGACATACCGCTAGTAGCCCTCACAGAGGGACTCTACATCGTCGCCACACCAGCTGAGTCGGTCAAGTGTCTCATTCCTTAAGAGAGAACAATGATTGGAACTAACCAACCAAACAAACAATCACATGAATCAATTTTTCAGATTTACGATCAGCCTCTTGCTCCTGACGGCACTTGCCGTAGGAGCTAAGGCGCAAGACTATGGCATAGAGATCGGCGGCACGCCCGTGACCTCTAGCAATGCTGCTTCTATTTGGACAGGCAGTGGTGACGGGGAGCAGGGGAAGATATCCTTTGACCCTACGACACGAGTACTCACGCTCGACAATGTGCGCATGAACTGCACGGGCAATACCGAGAGTATCTACATCCACGAGGGGACTCCAGAGGTGACGATCCTGCTGAAGGGTACCAACGTCCTGAAGCATCACCTAGGACGTATCTCTCTCGAGGGGCAGAAGGTCATCATCACAGGTAAGGGTGGATCCCTCCGCTGCACTGCCAAGGGGGTCGCTTGTTACATTGACAACGGGTGTCAGCTTGTCGTGCAGGGAGGCTGCACTGTCGATGTAGAGGGTGACTACGGCATCACGGGTGGTGGATATGGTGAGCGCACCTCTCTAACCATCGATGGTGAGGACGGTACTGTCTTCAAGGCAAAGGGTGACAATATGCCCTCTATGTCGGACCTCGGCAATATCTACCTCAGAAACTGCGTCATCGTCGAGCCTTACGGAGCTAAAGTTGATGGTGGTGAAGTCGTGATAGATGGAGATCCCATCTCGGATCAGATCATCATCAAGAAAGTCTCTAGTGACTACGACATCAAGGTCAACGGCATAGCCATCACCCCAGAGAATGCGGCTGACGTCTTAGGCGATCAAACGGTTACCTACAAGAAGAAGTACGCTACACTCATCCTCACGAATAGTCATATCGAGGCTAAGGGCATACCCGCCATCGAGGCAAAGACACCTGTCTACATCACGCTCGTAGGAGAAAACAAGATCTCCTCCGACAGCGACACAGCCCTCCTGCTAGGTGGTGAGGAGTCGATGATCCACGGAAACGGATCCCTCGATGTAAGCGCCCCTGCCGGCACGGCTATCGAAGTAAAGGGGAGTCTTAAGATCCAGGGTGTCAACTGTACTGCTACAGGACTTCGTGCGCTACATGGAGACAAGGAGACCGCTAGACTCACCATCGAAGATTCACGCCTCGCCCTAGACGGGTCAGAGGGAGCACTCTACGGCTTTGCCGATCTCTCTTTGGTACGCGCTGCGATCGTCACACCGCAGGGAGCTGTCGCTCAGGAGGGAGCTATTATGCTAGACGGAAGCATCTGTAAGGGCAAAGTGGTTATCGACAGACCAGTCGACATACCGCTATTCATTACAGGCAAGCAGGTTACCACAGCCAACTGCCACGACATCTTAGGAGACGGAACGGTCTCTTATGACCCCGAGAAGAAGCTCCTCAAGCTCAACGGCTTTAAGTTTGTCACCGAGGAGATGATCCAAGGCATCAGCGTGATGCAAGCCCTAGGAGACATCACCATCGAGGTGTATGGAGACAATGAGATAGTCACCAACTATATGGGTGTCGTCTTTACCTCAGGAGGTCGTATCACTGGAGATGGCACCCTAAAGATTACTTCTAAGAGTCAGGCTCTAGTCGTCAATGGTACGAGTGTCACCATCGAGAGCGGTCCTAAGCTGATCATCTCGGGAGAAGACTCAGGCATCTTTGGCTACCTCGAGTACGGAGGCGAGATCATCTTCGATGCGGCTAATGTCATCGTCGAGCATGGGGGTATCGTCAACCTCTTTGAGATCGTCTTCGAGGGGTGTGGTATATCGACACCTGAGGGCAGTGAGATCATCGTCTCTCACGACCAGCAGCGTGACAAGGACTACAAGAGTGTCGGACTCAATGGCGAGGTCTACAAAGGTCGGATTGTCATCGACATCGCTGGAGGGGTAGAAGATGCTCTCGCACCTGCTAGCTGTCAGATGCGCATTGCTGAGGGCGTACTCTATGTCCGCTCAGATATGAGTGAGACGCTCACACTCCTCGATCTAGACGGACAGGTGCGCTACGCCACTGAGACGTTTGCTGGCGAGGAGTGCCGTATAGAGGGACTCACCTCCGGGAGCTACCTCTTGCGTCTAGGATCACAAACGTACAAAGTGGTCATCCCATAGACACGCATAGTTTCTAAGTTTAGGGGAAACGTAGACTGCTCGACCGCAGTCTCCAAAACAAGTAGAGGCTCGTACCGATCGGGGCGAGCCTCTACGCATTTATGTCTGTTACGACCTTTTACTTGTTAAAGAAAGGCTCGAGGATGATCATCAAGTTCTCCATAAAGAAGCGTACCGAGATAGCTAGCAAGATAACCCCAAAGAACTTACGCAGGATATAGATCCCGCCTTGTCCGAGCCACTTCTCTAGTAGCGACACCGTCCGTAGCATCAGGTAGATACAGATGACGTTCAGTAAGATAGCGAAGAAAAGCGTCGAGGTCGCCGTCCCAGAGGACTTCATCGTTAGGATTGCGGTAAAGGAGGCAGCACCCGCAAAGAGCGGGAAGACGAGCGGTACAATGTCCGCACTACCCGAGGGATTGTCGTCCTGAAAGACCTGTATGCCGAAGATCATCTCGACAGCCAGCACGAAGAGAACGATCGAACCCGCCACAGCAAAGGACGAGACGTCCACGCCAAAGAAGCCCAGCAGTGGCTCTCCGATGAAGAGGAAGGCGATGAACATGATGCCCGAGATGAGAGCGACCTTGCTAGGGTGAAAGACTTTACCATTCTCCTTGAGACTCAGTGCGATCGGGATAGCCCCAATGATGTCTATAGAGACAAAGAGGATCATAAAGGTCGCAAAGAAGCTCGACAGCGTGAAGTGTGCGAAGTCAGCTAGGATACTATTCCAAAGATTTTCCATAATAGATATATCGTCTAATGGTGACTAGGGGAAAGCTTTCATCTGCAAAGGTACAAAATCGCCTCCCAACCCTCCAAATGACTCCCTACATAGTGCAGTAACTAGAGATGGAAGGGTAGAGATGAGAGCGGATCGGAGGTGTCGGAGTGTATCGGAGCTAATCGGAGCGGATCGGAGAGCTAACGGTCAACGGCCAACAGCCAAAAACGAACAGACGCACCGATGGTCTGAGTCCAATCGGTGCGTCCGGTAGTTACAGCGATGATCTATTGAGACTATTGACTTTTGCAACAGTCTCTATTTACTTGCTTTGCTTGGCGACGCGCTCTTGGTCGGCGATGAAAGCTGCGAGACCGCTATCGGTGAGCGGGTGCTTGAGTAGACCGAGGATAGCCTTGAGCGGGCAGGTGGCTACGTCTGCACCGACGCGCATACAGTCGATGATGTGCTGCGTGTGGCGGATGCTGGCTGCGAGTACCTGCGTATTAAAGCCATAGGTCTCGAAGGTCTCTACGATGTCGGCGATGAGCGAGACACCGTCTGAGCTGATGTCGTCGAGACGACCCACAAAGGGAGAGACATAGGTAGCCCCCGCCTTAGCAGCTAGGACAGCCTGACCGAGGTTGAAGATGAGCGTACAGTTGGTTCGTATGCCCTCTTTGGTAAGCTGGCAGATGGTCTTGATACCATCTTCGGTGCAGGGTACCTTGACCACGATGTTCTTGTGTAGGGCAGCTAGCTCGCGTGCCTCGGGGAGCATCTTATCGTAGGTTGTGCTGAGTACCTCGGCACTCACGTCGCCGTCTACGATATTGCAGATCTTGAGGTAGTGCTCACGGCAGGCTGCATCGCCAGCGATGCCTTCCTTAGCCATGAGTGAGGGGTTGGTTGTGACGCCATCGAGGACACCGAGTGCTTCGGCTGCGCGGATATCGTCGAGATTGGCTGTATCGATAAAAAACTTCATAAAGGGGTATATGTTGAAAGGTAAATTCTATTCGTGCGAACCCTCAGAGTATTTCTCAGGATTCATAAACCAGTCGGCATACATGCCGTAGTCGTGTGCCGTGCGCTTATTGAGCGACTGGCTTTGCTCGGGAGGCACATCCTTGATGTACTTAGCGGGCGTGCCAGCATACATCGTGTAGGGCGGGATGATCGTGTTGGCTAGGACGACCGCCCCAGCAGCTACGATAGCACCCTCACCGACCACCGCATTGTCCATAACGACGGCGCCCATACCGATGAGCGCATAGGCTCCCACCTTGGCACCAGGCAGGATCACGTTGTGACCCAGTGAAGCGTAGTCGCCCACCTCGCATACGGAGCGCCCGTGGAGCGTGTGGAGCGTACAGCCGTCCTGTATATTGACGTGATTGCCAATGTGGATGCTATTGACATCGCCACGTACGACCGCATTGAACCATACGCTACACCCTTCGCCCATCACCACATCACCGATGATGCGCGCACCCTCCGCTACGAAGGTACCCTCCCCGAGCTGGGGCGTAAAGCCCCGCACGGGGATGATGCTTCCTGCTGGATATTGGTATGCCATACCGATTAGAGAGGTAGGGTCTTGTTGCGTAGCCACTCTGCCTCCTCGGGGGTGAGTAGAGGAGAGAGCTCCTGATAGACATGCTCCTGATAGTCGTTGTACCAAGCGATCTCCTGGTCGGTCAGGAGTGACTTGTCTACGAGCGCATTGTCCAGGAAGCAGAGCGTCATAGTCTCAAAGCCGTAGAAGGTACCGAACTCGGTCTGCTCCTTCTCGACCGTCAGGATCAAGTTCTCGATGCGGATACCATACTGGTCAGCCCGATAGAGACCTGGCTCATTGCTGGTGAAAGTGTGCAGATGCATCGGGGTCGGGTTGTTGTCCGTGCGAATGTTTTGCGGACCTTCGTGTACATTCATAAAGACACCGACACCGTGTCCCGTACCGTGACCATAAGAGAGACCTCTATCCCAGAGTGCCTTGCGGGCTAGTATGTCTAGCTGGTTACCACGGGTACCCTTGGGGAAGCGTGCCGTAGCAATCGCTATGTGTCCCTTGAGGACTAGCGTGAAGTCTGTGCGCTGCTGGTCGGTGACTGGCCCGAGAGCGATCGTGCGGGTGATGTCTGTCGTGCCATCTATATATTGTCCACCGCTGTCTAGTAGGAGCATTCCTTCGGGTTCCAGCTTGTAGGCACTCTCGGGCGTAGCGGAGTAGTGCACGATAGCACCATGCCCCTTGTAACCACAGATGACACCAAAGCTGTCGCTGACGTAAAACTCTTGCTTGGCACGGAACTGCTGGAGCGTCTCGCCAGCCGTGTACTCGTCGACGTGCTCGCCCTTTTGCAGAGCCTGCTCGAGCCAGATGAAGAAGCGAGTCAGGGCGACACCATCACGGTGCATAGCACGGTGGATGCCAGCGATCTCTGCCTCGTTCTTGATCGACTTGAGATGCGATATGACTGAGTCGCCTGTGATGACAGGACGCTCGCCAAGCTCCTCACGGACACGCTGTGAGGTGCGCTTAGGATCGACCATCACCTTGAGACCTTGTGGCAACTTGCTGAGGAAATCGTAGAAGGTGTCGTAGTCGCAAACCTCTACTCCCTCGCCTTTGAGGATCTGGCGTAGCTCGGGGACAGTCTTCTCAGGCAATGCAAAGAGATAAGCCTGCTCATTGTCGATAAAGCCGAAAGCGATGCCGACGGGGTTGTAGGAGACATCGTTGCCCCTGATGTTAAAGCTCCAGCAGAGCTCGTCGACCATCGTGATAGCGACCGCCTCGGCGCCATAGCTCTGGTAAGCCTCACGGATGCGCTGCAGACGATCACGGGTGCGCTCGCCTGAGAACTTGACATCCTGTAGGTAGAACGTATTGGTCGGCACACCAGGTCTGTCGCTCCACACCTCCTCGATGAGGTCGTACTGGGAGACCAACTTGATGCCGTGGTTCGCTAGCGACTGAGCAAGCGGTGCGTACTCAGCCATAGAGTAGCAGGCACCATCGACACCGACGACGGCACCCTCGCTCAGATGTGTAGAGAGGTACTGCTCGATCGTAGGCGTGTCAGGCTCATCGCCACGCTGTAGTGTCATCTCGCTACCTTGCAGCTCGTTGGTCGCCTGCAGGTAGTAGCGTGAGTCGGTCCACATAAAGGATTTGTCTAGCGTCACGACAGCTGTACCAGCAGAGCCAGTGAAGCCACTGATCCAGGTGCGCGACTTCCACCGCTCGGGGGTGTACTCGCTCAGGTGAGCATCGCCACTGGGTATGATGTAAGCATCTATATGATGCGTGCGCATCGCTTGGCGGAGTGCCTCGATACGCTGATTGATAGGACTGTTTGTTGGCATATATATGATTGTTTGTTTTTTGAATCTATAGGTTTGGGTCTAGTCTGCGAGCGGTTGATGCTCTGGGCGAAGCAGGTCTAGGACCGTCTTGACAGGGGTAAAGGTGTCACTCGGCACCTCGACGAAGATCGTATTCCAGTCGTGCATAGCTCCATTCCAAAGGCCTGGGTGCTCTAGCGCTTTGAGCGGACGTCCCTCGACGCTCTTCTCACTGATGAAAGCGGTCTGCGGATTGACATACTTGTGGAGGTCAAAGGGGTTGCCCTCGTAGTCTCGTATGTAGCAGCAGAGGTCGACTGGGTTAAAGTGTGTCCCCTCGCGCATCATCTCAAGCGCCTCGGGATTGTTCTTGTCCACCTGTACGCTCTCTAGGATCTGCAGGGAGGTGGTGCCGTCTGCTTCGCGTACTAGATAGGGGCCACCGCCTGGCTCACCCTCATTGCGCACCATACCGCAGACTCGTATCGGACGGTCGAGCTTAGCTATCAGCTTAGGTACCAGCTCCTCCTCACTGAGTAGCTCAGCGTGCGGGATCTGTATGCAGAGCGTCTCATCGAGGAAGGTCAAGATCTCCTCCGTCAGTGCCTTGCTCACCTTCGAGCGCTTGAGCTGCTGTAGATAGCCGAAGATGCGGTCACGTACTGCGAGGAGGATACCGCCGAGGAGCTTTTTGTAGAGGACTGTATTGCTCTTCAGATGGTCGGGCGTGACATTGTCAATGTTTTTGATGAAAACGACTGAAGCGTCTAGGCGCCCGAGATTGCCAATGAGCGTGCCGTGTCCACCTGGACGGAGGAGAAGCGTGTCGTCAGCACGGCGGAAGGGCATGCCACGCTCTATGTCTAGAGCGATCGTGTCGGTGCTAGGCTCCTGGACGCTGTAGGTCACTTGGTAGCGACACCCGAACAGATCCTCAAAGCTCTGTATACGTCTATCCACGAGAGAGCGAAAGACCTCTAGATGCTCTGGTGATACGGTGAAGTGTAGTCGTACACGTCCGTGTATGTCCTGCTCATAGAGTGCGCCCTCGACCATATGCTCCTCGATCGGGGTGCGCTTGGTGCCATTGGGGTAGTCGTGAAAGAGGAGCATCCCCTTGGGTAGCGAGCCGTAGCCCATACCGTGCGTGTCGAGGAGGTTGTCGATGATGGTGCCGTACTGCTCGCTCTCGACCAGCTTGCTCATAGTGCGCCAATTGTTGCGCAGGCAGGTCTCGCTCAGCTTCTCATAAAAGGCAAAAGACTCTAGATGATCCACAAACGTCTGCTGCTCGGGTGTCAAGTCATCGTGCGAGATCTGCTGCTCCTTGGGGAGGCCGTAGAGAGACTTAAACATACGACTCGCTGCTCCCGATGCGGGAACAAACTTGATGACGTCAGCTTCAGGCTTCTGCAGATAGTCGTGCCATAGGTCGAGGTACTGAACCATCTCGTCAGTTGCTAGGCGCACGATGCCCCGCTCGAGCTTTGCCGAGTCAACGATAACAAGGTAGGGAGTGCCATCGACAAGTAGCTGGAGCTGTCGCTCCGCTTCGCTAGCGGAGATGCCCCGCTCAGCGAGGTAGCTGAGGTCTTCGGAGGTAAATGCTGTGGTGTCAGACATACGATATAAGGTGTGAGAGTAATAGGTAGCTCAAAGATACGAAAAAGTCGTTAGAGGGGGATTAGGGGGAGAGGTTAGAGGTTAGAAGTTAGAGATTAGATATTAGAGGTTAGAAGTCCGATTCATTCTGATTATTCCGATTCATTCCGATAGCTCCGATAGCTCCGATAGTTCCGATTGCTCCGATCACTCTGCGCCTAGAGCTTTCCAAAAAGTTTCCAGCGTTGGAAAAATAAATTTCCTCCCTTGGAAATTTAGTTTTCCTCCCTTGGAAATTTTATTTTCCTACGGAGGAAACGAAAAGTTCCAAGAGAGGAGCTGTTTTTGGAACTCGTATGTGTAAGAAAGAAAGCACGATACGATCGATGAGGAGAGCGACGCCTACTCAGCCATTGTCCCAGCCTCTCGAGACGACAACGGGCGGACTCACTACTAGTGAGCCCGCCCGCATTATTCTTGTCGATGTAGTATCGCTCAGTCTGGCACTATCGCTTCAGGCGTCGTGCCAATGGAGCCGATGTGCTGTTAAAGTCCTCAATAGGACTGAAGCTGACACTAGGGATAAAGATGCTACCGTCATCTATCTGTGCCATTACACCCTGTGCCTCGTTGACGTAGGTAGGCAGGGCGATCGTTCTCTTCTTGTCAAAGACGAAGCCACTACGCTCCAAGCTAGCTATCAGAGCGGGTGAGCGAAGAGCCTTCATATCAGAGCAGAGGACCAATGCAGAGCCATAGAGTGACTCGTCATTGTCTGATGGTAGCAAGATGATGGAGGGGAAGTACTTGTAGCGTGTCTGAACGCCCGGGAAGGGTAGATCCATCGAGAGCATATCGAGTACCGCAGCCGTGTAGTCTTGATCGGCATACTTCTTCATAACATCCTCTAGCTTCTCCTTTTCAAAGCCAAAGAGTGGCATCGGGAAGTCTACCTCTTCGTAAGGAAGTAGCTGCTCTATGTCATTGTTGTAGTAGTACTGGATACCGGGGCGGAAAGTTGCCTTAGCAGCCTCGTCCTTAGGGATATTCATATCTACATTGGCAATGAGCTTGATCTCCTTGTCATAGTAGATTGGGTTGCCCTCTCCGTCTTTGAGCCCTGAAGCGCTAAAGCCCTGAGCCTTGAGGTAAGCATCGACCTGCTCAGGCGTGGGGCGATGGAGCGTGTCACAAGAGACCCTGCACTCCTCGAGGAAGTGGTTCGTCTTGAGGTCTAGCCAATAGGTCACTTCGGTATAAACTTCGTGACCCGTCTGGAACTTGTAGACGCCCTTGTCGGGCTTGCTCGCCTCAGCATTGTAAGTGTGTCCCATACGAGCCTCAAAGAGCTGTATCATCTCTAGCGTAGCTCCGTAAGGTAGGAGAGGCATCCAGATGCCAGTAGTCTGATCCTGAAGAGGGTCGACACGTAGCCAGTTGGTCTTCTTGTTGTCGTTGTTACTCCACCAGAAGATTGGCTCGGTCTGCTCACCATCCACGAGGACGACTGAGGAGACACGACTACCGCGCGGTGCGCTGATGTAGATCTCTTCCGAAGCTTTGGCGGTACGAAGGTCGCTCTTGACAAAGCCGTTGTTGAGGAGATACTGATCGATGAACTGCTTGGCGGTCTCTTGCGAAGCAAACTGCACGCGTGCCACCTGATAGAGACCTGCTCTGTCAAAGTAGTAGACGATCTCTCGTACTATCTTGCTCTCTTGTGGTGTAGCGGTGAGGGTCATCAGCTCGTCTGAGCGGTCGACCTTGTTGCCACGCCCCTCTTCGATCTGGGTCACCTCGTCGATAGAGATACCGTAACGCTCGATGGGGAGTAGCCACTGAGAGATTCGTTCGGGCTCTTGCGGTCCGTCGCCACCCGTGATCGGGTTGTCCCAGTCACAGCTAGTGAGCGTGAGTGCTCCTGCTATGAGGAGTAAGAGGATTGATGTGATTCTTTTCATAGGGAAAACGTTTTATAGTTAAACTGTTTAGTGTATTGGTCGCATCATCTGCGTAGTGTGTTGATGGCAGCGATGAAGAGTATCTTGCCTGTCTCGGGGTGTACGATAGAGGCAAAGAATGGTCTGTCGAAGGCGATGCTACGAGTCTCAAGCGGGTCACCTACACCAGGCTCCACGGCCCCTATAACCGTTGCAGCAGCTCCCTCGACGCCTTTCTCATCCCACTGGAGTGTCGCTTGGTGGTATAGGCGGTTTTGTCGACCCGACTGCTTGCTCATCTGCTGCGCTAGAAACTTAGGGTCAAACATACGGCTGAGCTCCGTGAGAGGTACTCCCAGCGTCTTGCATAGTCCTAGCCCCATCAGCTCAGGTGTCAGGTCTAGCGTGGGGATCCCAGCGTTCAGGCGGGGCAGTCGTATATCTAGTGCGTAGCGCTTGCCAGCTGTGGCGAATCTGCGTAGCTCTTCGGGTGTCGGTAGGCTCTGGGAGAGCGGTAGCGTACGATCTTTTGGTAAGATGAGCAGCATACGAAATGGTGTCTCACCATACTTTCGCATCTCCTCACTGGCTAGTAGACCAACGGAAAGTGTCTCAAAGCGATCATCTGCAAAGTAGTCAATGGAGGTGTCATTGTGGATAGACATCATCATAGCCGGCTCCTCCTCGCCAGCACCATTGGTAAACTTACCTGCTTGGGTCTGCTCTTCGCTCGTCTCCCATTGCCACGCAGCTGCAAAGAAGGCGGTATTAACTAGGAAGGCAAGCGGGTCTTGCCCCCCAGCACGACTAGGGTCTAGCATGTGCGGTATCTTGCCGTAGGTCTTGCGGCTGATCCAAGCATTGACCGCCTCGTATGAGGCTGGATCGCTGAGGTCGAGCGTCGCTGTCGGAGCTCCAAAGAAGTCATAGAGTTGCCGTGGGTAGGACTCGATCAAGTGACTTTGATACTTTGAGGAGACCCAAAAGCTATTGGACGGGAAGTAGCAGGCGTATTCACCCGCACTACACATCACCGCGTTGAGCTGCTGATAGTATCTTGCTACAGAGGCAATGCTCTGTGTAGCGGGTAGCTTTAGTGCCGATCTGTATTCATCAAAAGCTTCGTCCGACAGACCTGTCGCATTCATCCCAAGGGCCGTCTCGATAGAGATCGGAGAGAGCACAAGGTTAGCACTGGAAGCCCGATTCTCCAGAAGAGCCCCAAAGAGCTTAAGGCTAAAGGCGTTGCCAGCCTCTACCAGTGGCATACTCTCTGCGGGCAGGGAGATGTGAGACTCGTTGGCAATCTTAGGCATAGAGGTGCCAGCTACCGGTGCCTCGCCACCAACTAAGAAAGTGATAGGACCCTCCTTGGGGTCTCGTACCTCCTCGTCGCAAGCGCTCAGTGTGACAAGTGCTACCGCCAGCGTTAGGACTAAGCCAAAAGTCGAAATGTACTTCATAGGTTATACTAGTTTACTTATTAGTTGTTGCGAACAAGCCCCCCAGACAGAGCTGGGGGCTTGTCGCATTTATAGCGTTAGCAGTCTTACTTGGAGACTACCACCTTGAGCGTGAGGATGGCTCCGTCTGCGCTCTCGGCATGTACGAGGTAACTACCCACTGGTAGCTCAGGTAGCGCGTAGTGCGTGCCACCATTGGTAGCGTGCATAATCATCTCACCCTGTAGGCTGTAGAGTGTGATCTGTGACAGAGGAGTCTCTGAGACGATCGCTCTCAGGTCAGCGTCGTAGTAGATGCTAGCAGCCTCTGCAGTCGCAGGAGCAAGGATAGCGGTCTCGTTCGTGACGATCCAGCCGTTGCTCTGTGCAGGTGTGATATCAGCCTCAGCGGTACCTGGGTTCTCGCAGATGTTGAGCTGCTTAACCCACTCGCGATTGTTGTCATGTACCTCCACCTCAGAGACGTTGGGGAGTGCCTTGATCAAACTATTGAGTGCTGTGGCAGGTAACATGTTGTTTTGCAAGAATAGTCCCTGTAGCCCATCGTAGTTGGTGATCTTAAGCTCGCTGATCTGGTTGTGATCGCAGTAAAGCATCTGCACCGCCTTCTGAGCCGAGAGGTCGAGCTGCGTGAGCTTGTTGCGGCTACACTTGAGCCAGACGACCGACGGATTGTGCGAGAGGTCTAGCTTGGTCAGCTCATTGCCCGAGCAGGTGAGCCAGAAGAGGTTCTTCTGATGCTGTACATCTAGCTCTGTGAGCTTGTTGTCGTCGATCCATAGGGTGTTCAGCAGAGGCGACTGTGAGAGGTCGATCGAGGGGATCTGATTGCCCGCACAGCGCAGGTTCATAAGGCCTGTGAGCGGTGTGACATTGAGGCTAGAGAGCTTATTGTTGCCTAGGTTGAGCCACTTGATGAGTGGCGTCACTGTCAGGTCGATAGCTGTCAGCTCATTGTCCTGTAGGTATAGGCTCGTAAGCTGAGGTAGCGCTGCTAGGTCTATCGTAGCAAACTTATTGCTAAAGAGCGTCAGATCCGTGATGATCATCTGCTCGTCGAAGGTAATCTTAGAGAGCTTATTGCCTGGAGCGTAGACCTTAGAGAGGTTAGGTAGTCCAGTGAGCGTTAGCTCTGTTAGCTCATTGAAGCCACAGTTTAGCTCAGCAAGGTCATTGATCCCCGTCAGGTCTAGTGTCGCGATGCGGTTGCTGTCGCAGTCGATCGTGTTGAGCGGAGCTGTCTTAGGTAGTAGTATCTCCGTGATCGCATTGTTAAAGCACTTGAAGCTCGAGAGACTGCTCATCTGTGAGAGGTCGAGCTGACCAGGGATAGCGTTGCGACTGATGTCGAAGGCACGCATATTGGTACACTGCGAGATGTTGAGCGGCTTGGAGATGAGGTTCTCCGAGCAGTAGACACCTGTGAGAGACTCATTGTGCGAGAGGTCTAGCTCAGAGAGCTTGTTGTTGCTACAAGAGAGCTTAGAGAGCTTAGGCGCATTGGTCACATCAAGAGCCGTGAGGCCGATATTATCTACGAGGAGGATGAGGATATTGTCACCGTAGATCTTGATCGTGTTGTCAAGAGGCTTGTTGGTGACGGTCTTAGCGCCCTCGTACTCGACCTTGTTGCCATTGCCCCAGTCAATGGAGAAGGTCGTCCCCTTAGAGCCACCCGTGCCGATCTTGATCTCCTGCTCCGTACTCTCCACGGTCATGACGATCGCTGCTGTCTCCTCGACAGGAGCCACAGCCTTGGCGATAGCCCCTGGATTGACAGTGAGCTCCTGTATGCGGGTGTCTTCATAGATGTCGATCGTGTTATTGTACTCAGAGGAGGTACCTGTACCGATGAGAGACGAAGTGGTCAGCAGGTGCCAGTCACTAGTGGCTAGCTCCTCAGCCTTCGCCGTATCCTTCGTATAACCCGCAAAGGTTGTCGGCTTGACAAAGTGCTTGCTAGGAGCCTCTACTCCAGAGATAGAGTTGAGCGCCTTAGTACCAGCAGGTAGGAGTAGGTCGGGAGTAGTCTCAGTAGCGTTATTGGCAACGCACTGAGCTATCGTGTTGTGGGCAAAGATGCCATCGGCCGTCATCACGACACCGCCACCCTTGAAGCCTGTACAGTTGTAGATCAGGTTGCCTACGAGCTTGCTCGTGCCGAGCGTCCATACGGCACCACCTCCACGATTTGCTAGAGTAGGATCTTCGTAGATGGGATCGTCGGCAAAGCAATTGTATAGGATATTGTTTTCGATCGTAGATGCGCTGGCAAAGATAGCACCGCCACGTATAGACTTACAGTCATATACCTTATTAGACTCTAGAGTCGCGTCCTCAGCGTAGATAGCGCCACCCGAAGCTGCATAGCTATTGGTGATCTCGCACGCCTTGACCGTAGAGCCTATAGCTCTGATGGCTCCGCCCTGATCGAGTGCGATACAACCATCGAAGGTGGAGTGCTCTACCGTACCCTGCTCGATATAGAGTCCCGCACCAGAGGCTACTCCGTTTGGCATAGAGACCATATTCTTGGAGAAAGCGCAATTCTTGACCAGCGCCTTGCCATCTCCCTTAAGTATCGCAACGGCACCGCCTAGATAAGGCCATGTGGTCCCTGAAGGCTCTACCTTGGTGTAAGCGTAATGCTCGGTGATGTCGCAGTTGAGTAGAGCTACATTGCCCGAGGCGTAGAGAGCTCCACCACAAGCCTTGACGTTCCAGATGTCAGCATTGGCACCCTTGAGGGTAAAGCCCTCGATGGTGGTGCGCTCGGCAAAAGGCGTAGTACTGTAAAGGATGTGGTTGTAGTTACCCTCATTGCCAGTGATCTCCCACTCTTCGCGAACCATAGAGCCAGCGCCCTCGACACGTGTCCAGACGTCAGGGACATCATCATCGGCTGAGAGGATTGTCTCATTGGTGCTATAGCAGTTACCGATCATCTCAGTAGCAGTGCGGTCGTCACGAGTAGTTTCACTGCCCGCAAAGCCTCCGTAGAGAGATACTCCCTCCTTGAGCATAAAGGCGTAAGAACGCTTCTTAGAGGTCTTGATGAGCTTGGTGGGGCGATAAGTCCCCTTAGCAACCCATATCTCGTCACCAGCGGAAGAAGCATCGATCATAGCTTGCAGATCGCTTGAAGCATTGCTCCAAGAGCTACCATCACCGCTACCAGTCGTAGAGACGTAGCGAATGGTTGCTTGCTGGGGCGCCGTGCCAGGCTCGGGATCACCATTTCTGACGCAGTAGACCATCGCCTTCCAGCCTGGAGAGTTGGATCCGTTGAAGAGAGCTACCGATAGGCAGCCGTCCGCGGCGGTGGAGGTGACAGTAAAGCGGGGATTGGCTGGAGTCCCCTTGACAGTCATAATCGGGTCTACATCCTTGGGCCAGTCGTAGTAGTACTCGCCATCTTCGTCGGGACCATTCCATAGGGTGATAGCACCATTGTAGAAGCGCAATTGGTCAAACTCTCCTATCTCCATCTCCTCAAAGACGATGGTGATGTGAGAGTTAGAGTTGAGTGGCTTGAACTGTACGATAGTCATGGAGTAGTTGCCCCTCATGCCCTTGCTAGGGCCGCCATCGTCGTAGTAAGGGCGCGGTAGACCAGCCTCGACGGGGTAGTCAAAGACTGGACCCTCACTGCCAGTGTGGAAGATTTGTTTTCCTTGCTGCTCCTGAGCCGTCATCCCGAGGGTGGCTAGGAGGTAGAGGAAGAGAAGAGGTAGTAGTCGCTTCATAGGATATTTTGGTTAGTGTTTAGTGTACTAGTGATGACAGGCGGTCAGGAGTGAGTGCTTATGGGAGCGCTTCCTACTGGTCGCTAGGCAAATGTACTTATATTTTTCTAAAGGTTGCCACAAAGCTAAAAGGTTGCAGGCTCAACTATCAAATGTATTCATTTGTTCTGCTGCTCTTATCTAGTGGCTGTTGAGGCGCTTGTGGGGCATGGGACCATCTTGAGTCCACTAGAGCTCTGGCGCAATGGACTTTCGTATTACCTTGGCAATGTCTATCAATGAAATAACGACAAATATCTTGACATCCAATCGTCTAGTCCGACCCACAAGGGGTCGATCTTTTAGCACGTTCACCTAACCATCGGTCGTTCGGGGCTTTTGCCCCTCCGACCGACGGCTACGAAGCGTCCGACCGCAAGCGGTCGTCAGCTCTCCGTGAGGAGGTTTAGACGTGTAATTGTTGTTGGGATTCACGGTGAGTATCTAGTGAGAGGGCGTCTGTCCCAGTTAAATCACGGACGCTGTAACCTTTGACAGAACGGACGCTCTCTCGCTAGACACGTTCCGAGCGTTCCTAGACGGTGTTGTAGGTCTCGTTTTGACAGAACGGACGTCCTCTCGCTAGACACGTTCCGAGCGTTCCTAGATGGTGCTGTAGGTCTTGTTTTGACAGAACGAACGCCCTCTCGCTAGATACGTCCCGTGCGTCCCTACATCAGTTACTCGTATCTCTTCTAACCTCTAAACCCTCCGATAACTCTTGTAAAAAAGGACCTCGTGAGAGGTCCGATGCTTCGTAGCCGTCGGTCGGAGGGGCTACAGCCCCGAACGACCGATGGGGGCAGGACGATATCAGTTTATCGACCCCTTGTGGGTCGGACTAATGCCTACCAGAGCTCATCTTCATTTAGTCCGAATATAATCTCTAGTTCTTTTGCGATATCAAACTTGTTGTGATGTTCTTGCTGCATTTCAATGTACCTGCATATAGCAGCAACATCTCGCTTGCTAACCGTACAAACAAAGTATCCATCTTGCCAAGCAAAAGAGCCATTCATACCCATTGCAGTATTGAGAAACTTGTTTGTGGACTTCTTTATCTCTCTTACGAAGTTGGAGATGACAAAGTTCCCTGAGTAAGCGATTAACAGTATGTGGATATGATCGCTCATGCCATTTACCTTGATAATGGAATGACTCTTAGACTTCGAGCAATGCTGCAGATAGGCGTATAGTCTTTGCTGAATATTAGGGGTGAGTAAAGGCTTTCTACCCTTCGTTGAGAATACAATGTGATAATACAGTGCTGTGTAGTTGCCTATATATATGACTTGTTGATTTATTTGTCCGGGCGGGCGAAGAGCGCTTTGTAGAGCGTCGAGAGGATCTTGTCTGCTTGGTAGACGGAGGTGACGTGATGCCACTTGACGCTGCGGTGCCCCTCACGGGATTCGCGCACTTCGCACGCTTTGCCGTAGCTAGCCACGCTCTTGAGGAGTATGTCGAAGGCTTTGCTCTGATAGTATGCCGAGCCACTGGGCGGGAGGAAGAGGATCATCTGCTCACGACGTAGCGACACCTTGACGATGCCGAGGTGGCTGGCCAGCCGTCGCAGACGCGGCACCATAAGAAGCCCTTGCGTCTGCGGTGGTAGTGCGCCAAAGCGATCTCGCAGGCGATCGGCAAACTCTTTTAGTTCGCGGTCGCTCGCTAGCTCGTCCAATTCACGGTAGAGCAAGATGCGCTCGCTGTCTTGCGGTATGTATTCGTGGGGTAGGGAGAGGTCTAGGTCGGTGTCGATCGTGGTGTCGGTGAGTGCATTGCCCAGCTCCGCCTGCTGCTCCGTCTGAGCGGCAAAGAGCGCTGCAAAGTCCTCTTGCTTGACCTCTCGCACTGCCTCCTCAAAGACTTTGCGGTAAGTTTCGAAGCCTAGGTCAGCAATGAAGCCACTTTGCTCGGTCCCTAATATATTGCCAGCACCTCGTATGTCTAGATCCTGGAGGGCGATGCGCATACCGCTACCCAGGTCAGAGAAGCTCTCGATAGCCTTGACACGTCGTGCGGCAGCCTCTGTGAGGGTGCCTAGGGGAGGGGTGATCAGATAACAGTAAGCCCGCTGGCTACCACGTCCCACACGGCCACGGAGCTGGTGCAGGTCGCTCAGTCCATAGCGATGAGCGGAGTTGATCAAGATCGTATTGACATTGGGCATATCGATACCGTTCTCGATGATCGTCGTAGCTAGGAGCAGGTCGTACTTGCGCTCGGCAAAGTCTAGGAGTATCCGCTCCGTCTCGCTCGGAGTCAAGCGGCCGTGAGCGATCGCTATGCGAATGCCGGGGACGCACTCCTCGATCTGTCCCGCCACGCCGTGGATCGATTCGATGCGGTTGTGGACGAAGAAGACCTGTCCGTGGCGTGCTAGCTCGTAACCGATAGCGTCGGCGATGGTCTCTTGCGACCAGCGAATGAGTCGTGTCGTGACTGGCTGACGATTGCGCGGAGGCGTATTGATGTTGGAGAGGTCACGAGCACCCATTAGGGAGAACTGCAGCGTACGGGGTATCGGTGTCGCCGAGAGCGTGAGCGTATCTACATTGACCTGAAGCTTGCGTAGCTGCTCCTTAGCCTTGACGCCAAACTTCTGCTCCTCGTCTATGATGAGCAGTCCGAGCGACTTGAAGGTTACCCCTTTGCCCAGCAGTCGGTGCGTACCTATTAATATGTCTACCCGTCCCTCCGCTAGATCTGCTAGGATAGCTTTCGACTGCTTGTCGCTCTTAGCTCTTGAAAGGTATTCGATACGGCAGGGCAAACCCTCGAGCCTCTGGCTAAAGGTCTGGTAATGCTGGTAAGCGAGGATCGTCGTCGGCACCAAGACCGCCACCTGCTTGCTGTCGGCGACCGCCTTGAAGGCTGCTCGTATCGCCACCTCCGTCTTGCCAAAGCCCACGTCCCCGCAGACCAATCGATCCATCGGGCGGTTACTCTCCATATCCGCCTTGATCTGCTCGATCGCTTTCAGTTGGTCGGGCGTCTCCTCATAGGCAAAGGAAGCCTCCATCTCGTGCTGCAGGTAGCTATCGGGAGAAAAGGCAAAGCCCGGTTGCTCTTTGCGTGCTGCATAGAGCGCAATGAGGTCACGAGCGATCGACTTGATCTTGGTCTTCGCACGCTCTTTGAGCTTTGTCCAGGCTCCTGTGCCTAGTTTGCTGAGCTGTGGTTCGCCCTCCTCTTGTGCTTGGTACTTCGAGAGCTTGTGCAGACTGTGGATGCTCACGAGGAGCACATCTTTGTTTTGGTAGACCAGCTTAACTACCTCACGTGGCTTGCCGTCTACCTCCGTGGTGAGAAGCCCGTCAAACTGCCCTACACCATGGTCGCTGTGGACGATGTAGTCGCCAGGCGAGATGGCGTGTAGCTCTTTGAGCGAGATCGCCGCATCGGCATTGCGTATGCGGTCGCTCTTGAGCTGGTAGTGGTGGTAGCGGTCGAAGACCTGATGATCGGTCAGGAGCAAGACGTCCAAGTCCTTATCCTCAAAGCCCTCGTGAACGACTAGTGGCACCCACTCGGGGAGTAGCTCCTCGGCCTCGCGCTCGATGAGAATCTCCTTGAGACGCTGCGCCTGTGCGGACGACTCGGAGAGGAAGAAGCTCTTGAAGAAGCCCCGCTTGCGTACCTGCAGCTCCTCAACCAATAGGTCAAAGTGGCGATGGATGAGAATCTGTGGCTTCGTCGCAAAGGTAATCCGCTGGTCAACGAAAGATAACCCCTTCGTCGGGGTGGCTAGGATCTTCGTGCGTTGCTTTACCTCATCCGAGAGCTTGTCTGGAGGAAGTAGTAATTCGCGCATCTCCTCCTGCGTGGCAAAAGCACCCTCGTACTCCACCGCCAGCTCCGCATCGTAGAGCGCTCTCCACTGCTCAGCGAGCGACTCGTAGCGACTGATCCAGAGCTGATAGTTAGGGGATAGGAGCGACAAGAGCGAGGTCCCTTCGCCTGTGGCATCGCCTTTGATCTGTAGTGCAGGTGCTATCTCGGCACGCTCGCACTGATCCACAGAGAGCTGGCTCTCAATGTCAAAGCGGCGTATGCTATCGATCGCATCGTCAAAGAAGTCGATGCGATACGGGTAGGTGCTCCCGTAAGAGAAGATGTCTACAAGACTACCACGGTAGACCACTTGTCCAGGGCTGTAGACGTAGTCCACCTCTTCGAAGCCCTCCTCTAGTAGTCGCTCTCGTAGCGTGTCACGAGAGATCACATCGCCCACGCTGAGTGTGAAGCAGCTCTGGGCGACCTCCTGCTGGGAGGGTATCGCCTCGGCAAGAGCTTCGGGGTAAGAGACGATCAGCGGGGTGTCGCCTGCAGCAAGGCTGGCGAGCAGTTCGGCACGTAGCACCTCCTGCGCTGGCTCTCGCTGACCATATTTAATATGTCTATTGAAGGCTGAGGGGTAGTAGTAAGCTTTGACCCCGAGAGCCTCTAGGTCGCCCAGCATATAGCCCGCACTGTCGGCATCCTCGGCAATCACTAGATAAGGGTGCTCACGCGCCAAGGTGGCGAGGATAAAGGCGGGCGCCGAGGCGGTCACCCCCTCGAGCTCTACACAATGATCTTGCTGTAGGGCTTGACGAAGCTCTACGATGCGTGGGTGATCGTGCCAGAGATCGAGGAGGGACATAGGAAGAGATTACTTCTGGCGCAGCTGGCGAGCCAGGATCGTATTGCGCATCAGCGTGATGATGGTCATAGGACCTACACCGCCTGGTACAGGTGTAATGTAAGAGCAGAGCGGAGCTACCTCGTCAAAGTCGACGTCGCCCACGATGCGCGAGCCGCTCTTCTTCGTTGCGTCGGGGACACGTGTGATGCCCACATCGATGACGATGGCGCCCTCCTTGACCATCTCCTTCTTGACAAAGAGTGGGATGCCGATAGCAGCGACCACGATGTCAGCCTGACGGCAGATGGAGGCAATGTCTTTCGTACGGCTGTGGCAGATCGTTACGGTCGCATTGCCCTGCGCACCCTTCTGGAGGAAGAGCTGAGCGATCGGCTTGCCCACGATGTTGCTTCGCCCGAGGACTACCACATGCTTGCCCTCTGTGCTAATGTTGTAGTGCTTGAGTAGCTCGATAACCCCCTTAGGCGTAGCAGGTACGAGGCACGGCTCGCCAAGGCTGAGGAGCCCCACGTTGATCGGGTGGAATCCGTCCACATCCTTGCGGTAGTCTACTGCGTGAATGACCGCCTGCTCGTCAATATGCTTCGGCAGTGGTAGCTGGACGATAAAGCCATCTACCTCGGGGTCTTTGTTGAGCTGCTCGATCTCAGCGATGAGCTCCTCCTGGGTGATGGACTCGTCAAAGCGCTTCGTCAGAGAGATGAAGCCGACCTCTTCGCAAGCCTTGATCTTGCTCGCTATGTAGGTCTCGCTGGCACCATCATGCCCCACGATGATAGCACCTAGACAAGGCGGGCGCTGCCCCGCAGCGACCATCTGCTGTACCTCCTGGGCGATCTCTTTCTTGATCTCGGTCGCAGTGGTCTTGCCATCTAGGCGAATGAATGATTCTTGTGTCATAGAGTGGTATTTGTATAGATAAATTGTGTTGTTCTGCTCTTGATAGCGAGGTGTCAAGCCACCATTGTAGCGCCCACCTCTGCAAAGTTGCCGTACAAAGATACCGAATTCTAGGGGATTAACTCGGCCGTAGCGTACCCGCCAATAGTTTCCTATGTAAGAAACTCTAGTTTCATACGGGAGAAACTGGAGTTTCATACGGGAGAAACTACAGTGCCAATAGGGGTTGGCACTCTAGTTCCACCCTATTGGCACCAATGTCTTAGGTATATTGGAGGGTATGCCTAGACTAGACTGGTCGATCCTACAACCCTAGCCGAGGTAAGATGGGTGGAGTGATAGCCAGCTGCACTGCCACTGCTCTGATCGCTTGCAGGTAATAAAACTATTACCTACCTTTGGGAGCAGATGTTGTGGAGAATAGGGAGCATATCATCGAGCAGTGGCTCATTTACTTCAACAGCGACAGACGATATGAGAGAGATTAAACGAGTATGGACGACTCCGACCGCTATATGGGTCGAGGATAAGGAGGGTAATCAGAAGTTTGCAAACTTTGCGGACTACCCCCGACTAAGGTATGCTACGACCGAAGAGCGGGAGGCATACGAGCTTAGCGCAGAGGGCATTCACTGGGATAGCATTAACGAGGACTTAAGCTTTGAGGGTTTCTTCGATACGAGGGAGTTCACCAGCTTATACCGATTCTTCCAAGCGAATCCCGAGCTAAACGCATCAGCCGTAGCCCGCAGGCTAGGCATCTCGCAGAGTCTCTTTGCGCAGTATATCAGTGGGCGCAAGACGCCTTCGAGAGAGCGTATGGAGCAGATACAAGAAGAGATACAGCGTATCGGTGAGAGCTTGCTTGCGGTATCGCTATAGGCGGACTTTAGATCAAAACAAAGGTGAGTTACGAGACCTTGTTTTGACAGAAAATGCTAATCTCTACGTGGGTATTTTCAAATAGCCACGTGGAAAATGAAAAATACCCACGTGGGCGAGAAATAAAACTTCGGAAGAATCAAATGATATGTCCGAGGAATTGTTTCTCGCCTACGTGGAGAATAAAAAATAGCCACGTGAGAATTGGAGATTTCTCACGTGGCTATCGTATGAAATATGTCTGACGATGCGAGATCGGCTCGCTAGTGGCGCTGGGGGTAGATGTAGGGTCGACCGGAGGCGGGGGCGGGCTGCACGAGGACGCTGGTGTGGTAGGCCGCCTGGAGGTGTGCAGCGGTGAGAACCATCTGGGGGGTGCCGTGCGCCAGCAGGCCTTCGGGACCGAAGAGGATCAGCTCTTCGCAGTATTCGGAGGCTACGTTGATGTCGTGGAGGATCATTAGGATCGTCAGTCCCTCAGCGTGGAGCGTCTCGAGGAGCTGCATGATCTCGCTCGTGTAGCCGATGTCTAGATGCGAGATCGGCTCGTCGAGGAGCAGGAGCTGTGGCTCCTGTGTGAGCGCTTGCGCTATGGCGACCATCTGCTGCTCGCCACCGCTCAGTTCGTCGAGTCGCTTGTCGGCTAGTCTTGCGATGCCGGTGCGCTCGATGTAGTGGGCGCAACGTGCGTGATCCTCCTCGCTGTAACCGATCTGAAAGCGCTTGAAGTAGGGGAGTCGCCCCATAAGGACGTAGTCGTAGACCCTGAGTGGCTGAGGGGTGATCTGCTGATTGACCATCGAGACGAGGCGAGCACGCTCACGGAGGGTATAGTGGGCGAGGGGCTTGTCGAGCAAGCTTACCTTTCCAGAGAGCGGGGGGAGGGCGCCTGTGAGGGTTTTGAAGCAGGTGCTTTTGCCAGCCCCATTAGGGCCGATGATGGCGGTCAGGGAGCCACGAGCTATGGTGAGGTCGAGGGGGCCGATGACCGCCTTGCGCCCATAGCCACAGATGAGCTGCTCGGCACGTAAGATGGTCTGACTGGTCATATCTGGTGCGAGCGTCTGGTGCGATGAATGAGGTAGAGGAAGGCGACACCGCCGATCAAGCCAGTGATGACACCTATCGGTAGCTCGATGGGAGAGAGGATGGTACGTGCCAACATGTCGCAGAGGATGAGGAAGATACCACCATTGATAAAGCTCCCGACGAGGAGGACGCGGTAGTCATTGCCGAGGAGGATGCGTGTCGCCTGCGGGATGACTAGCCCGACGAAGCCGATGACGCCAGCCACGGAGACGCAGGCACTGGTTAGCAGCGAACTGAGTACGAAGAGCCACAGCATGACCCGTCGTGTGTCGATGCCGAGCTGCTGCGCTTTGAGTTCGCCCAGACGGAGCGCATTGAGCGACTGCACGAAGAGGTAGCTGACCACTAGGAGGAGCAGGGTGAAGAGGAGCATGCCCCAGACGATGAGCGGGTTACTCTCCTGTAGCGACCCCATCGTCCAGAAGATGATGCGGGAGAGTTGCTCGGCACGCGCTACCGAGAGGAGGAGCATGACGCCTGACGATGCCATAAAGCTGACCATCACACCGACGAGGAGCATACGCTGTACGCTTAGACCATGGCGCTGGTAGCTATTGGCATAGACGAGTAGGATAGTGACCAAGGCACCGATGAAACCAAAGGCGGGGAGCGTCAGGAAGGCGGTGGACAAGCCTAAGACGATGGCGAGCGTGACACCGAGCGAAGCACCGCCTGAGATGCCGAGGGTGTACGGCTCGACGAGTGGGTTGCGAAAAAGCCCCTGCAGGATAGCTCCGCAGAGGCTTAGTCCGCCACCGATGGAGATGGCGTTGATGATGCGTGGCAGACGTAGCTGCATTAGGATCGTGTACTCGATCGAGGTGGGGTCGGAGAGTATCTCCGAGAGCTGCCAGAGAGAGATGGGATGCGTCCCGATATGTAGCGATAGGGTGGCGACGATGAGGAGCAGCAACACCATCAGGGGGAGCGTCCAATAGGACTTCGCAAGAGTCTGTCGGTGAGACATAGGGGAAGTAGCTTTTACTCACTGAGGTAGTCGGTCATCAGTTGAAGTGCCTCGACAAAGTGCTGTGGCGAGGGCTGGCTGACGATTTCTCCTGGGAGCGGGCAGTAGTTGCCTTGCTGCACAGCTGTGACCGAGCGCAGCGTGTGCCACGACTCTTCTGATCCGCTCTCGCTACCATGATTGGTGATGAGGAAGAGCACCTCGGGGTCTTGCTCTACGACATACTCTAGGCTAAGCTGACCATTGCCCGCCACGGTGACGATGTTCGTACAGCCGCTGAAGGTGATCAGATCATTCATATAGGTCGAGGTGGAGGCACCAAAGAGCGGGTCAAAAGCTATCTGCATGAAGGCACGCGGATGCCAGGGACGTGTCGCATTGAGCTGCTTGAGCCAGTCGACGCGCTGGTTGATCTCTGTGAGCTGAGACTCGGCACGAGCGCTCGCTCCGACGAGTGTGGCAATCTGGCGATACTGCTCCTGTATGGCGTCGTAGCTGGCGGGGTTGGTAAGCTGAACGACCTTGATGCCAGCGTTCTCTAGGGCGGAGATGGTCTGCGGAGCGGTGAAGTCGGACGCAAAGACAACGGTCGGACGCTGAGCGATGAGTAGCTCTAGGTTGGTCTGTACGGAAGAGCCTACGACGGGGACGCTATCGGCAATCGCTTCGGTGCAGTAAGTGGTGCAGCCGACGAGGAGCGAGTCGCACGCAAGGTCGTAGATCTGATCGGTTACAGAGGGGACGAGCGAGACGATGCGTGGTGCTTGCGTCTCTTTTTCTTGCTGACCTGCCTTGTGACAACCGACCAAGAGGGGGAGCAGGAGTAGGAGCGAGAGGAGATGCTGGAGCTGTTTGCGAGAGGAGACCATAAGGTAGCTCATAAGTAAGTGTAGGGAGTCTAGGAGTGGATGGTAAAGGGGTCGCTGTCGCGCCATACGGGGAACTTCTGCCGAAAGGCTTCCAGAGGCTCTGGCTCTAGCGTGGCACTGAGCAGTTGGTCTGCGTATGGCTCCGCCTCGCAGATCGGCTGCCCGAGGTAGTCGTAGGCTAAGCTTTCGCCTGAGTAGTCGGTGCCAAAGGGATCGGACCCGATGCGGTTGACGCCGATGACGTAGGCGACATTCTCGATGGCACGAGCCTGCAGGAGTGCGCGCCAAGCGGTGATGCGGGGACGAGGCCAGTTGGCGACGACGAGCAGTAGGTCGTAGTCGAGCGAGCCGTCCGTGTGGGTGCGGTTGCGACACCAGACGGGGAAGCGCAGGTCGTAGCAGGTGATCAGTCGTATGCGCCAGCCACGATAGGTGATGGTGTCGTAGCCGTTGCCTGGCGTGAGTCGGCGGTCTTCGCCAGCCATGGAGAAGAGGTGCCGCTTGTCCTGGGCATAGATCGATCCGTCGGGGAGCATGATGTAGGCGCGATTGTAGTAGCGTGTCGGCTGCGTCTCATCGTCCCAGACGAAGGCGGAGGAGGCGATCGCTATCTGATGCTCCTGTGCCAAAGCGCGCAGACGCTCTAGCTCAGTCCCCTGCCAGGGACGAGCTGATTGAGCCACCTTGAGGTTGAAGCCCGTGAGCATCACCTCGGGGAAAACGACTAAGTGCGCCCCCGCCTCGGCAGCTGTGCGTATGTCCTCAGCCATAAGGCGAAGGTTTGCCTCGGGCTCTGTCCAGACGATGGGACGCTGTGCGAAGAGTATCTGTAAAGCTTCGTGCTCCATATAGAGGACTCCTTATGACTCGGCAAAGAGCTCTGGCTTCTTCGCCTGGTCGGCGCGATACTTACTCCTTATATACTGTATATCCTTGTCGAGGTTGCTCGTTGGGACAAACTGCTCGAAGATGCCTAGTACCTTCTGCTTGTAGTCTATGACGGCTAGCTGTATGGGTACACCCGCCTCCTCGGCGATGTGGTAGAAGCCGGTCTTCCACCTATCCCGAGCTTTACGCGAACCCTCAGGCGTGATCGCCACTGCAAAGTCGTCCTTGGCACGAAAGCGTGACACGACCTGCTCGACCGTATTGCCCTTGCGACTACGATCGATCGGGATCCCTCCCATTGCCTTAAAGATCCAGCCGAGTGGCAGGACAAAGAGCTCTTTTTTCATCAAGAAGTGCGCTCTCTGCCCCACCGCTTTGTAGTATAGCTTGCCCCATATGAAGTCCATATTGCTCGTGTGGGGCGCTACACAGATGACGCTCTGGCGTGGGTAGGTGGCTGGCTCAAGGAGCTGCCAGCCACACCAGCGCAGTATGAGACGTGCTAGCTTCATGCAGCAGACTAAGCCTCAGGAACTAGTAGCTCATCGCAGAGCTTACTCACCTCGTCCTCGATCTCGCTGACGAAGTGCATATACTCCTCACGAAGCTTGTGGTAGTAGTTGCGTACGAGCTTAGGATCGCCCTTGCCATCGGTGTGGGAGATGCGAGCGATGAAGTCTCTCTCGGCATCGATCACCTTTATGATGAGCTGCTCGATGGCGTACTCACGCTCCTCGGGAGCTACGGAGTAGAGGATAGATAGGTCAAAGAGTATCTCCTCGACCTCTGAGTGTATAGCTTGCTTTAGTTTTCTACGACTTGCCATAATTTAATTGGTTATTTGGTTCTTAGCTTACGAAAAATATGATGAGCATCTGTGCCGTCAAGACACGGAGGAACATCGTCAGTGGGTAGACCGTCGCATAGCCCACGGCGGGAGCATCCTCCTCGGTGAGTCCGTTGGCATAAGCGAGTGCGGGGGGATCGGTCATACTACCCGCCATCAGTCCAGAGAGGGTGAGGTAGTTGACCTTAAAGACCTTCTTGCCGAGGAAGCCGACGACCAGCATCGGTATGATGGTGATGATAAAGCCGTAGCCGACCCATCGGTAGCCACCATTCATAATCGTATCGACGAAGCCGTCGCCTGCGCCAAGACCGACACAGGTGAGGAAGAGTGCGATACCGATCTCGCGGATCATCAGGTTGGCGCTTTGTGTCGTATAGGTCACGATACCAAACTTAGGCCCGAAGTTGCTCAGTAGGATAGCCACGATGAGTGGACCTCCTGCTAGACCCAGCTTGACTGGCTGTGGAATGCCCGGGAAAATGAAGGGAATAGAGCCGAGGAGCACACCGAGAGCGATACCGATGAAGATACCGATCAGGTTCGGCTCGTTGAGATGCTTCTGCGAGTCTCCGACCAGCTCACGCACCTTAGCTACGGAGGTGTCGGAGCCTACGACACGTATCTGGTCGCCCATCTGAAGACGCATACCAGGGCTTGCGACGAGGTCGACACCAGCACGAGTCACACGGGTTACGTTGACACCGTAGATCTGGCGGAGCTGTAGCTCGCCGAGGCGCTTGCCGTTGAGCGTTTTCTTTGTGATGGTATACTTATTGCTGATGAGCTTTGACTCGGTGGGGATCCACTTCTTACGATCTATATCGATGCGCTGCCCGAAGATAGCCTCCGTATGATCCAGCTCATGTGGCTGACCGATGACGAAGACCCGGTCATGCTCCTGCAGGATCGTGCTACCCGTAGCGACCGTGATCTCTTGCGTCTCATGATTGTAGTGTCGTGAGATGACGATGTTGCCATGCTCGAAGTAGCTCGAGAGGAGATCCATAATGGACTTGCCAAAGATAGCGGGGTTTGCCACGACAAAGGAGGCAGCCTGCGCACCATGCTCTCCAGCCTCATCTTGTGCTACAAACTCCTGCTCCTCTTTGCGTATGTTGATCCGTAAGACGGCGCGTACGATCATCATCGAGAGGATGATGCCGATCACACCCAGCGGGTAAGCGACCGCATAGCCCATCGCTATGGAGGGGTCGGACGTACCCATAATGTCTGTGTAGGTCTGCTCAGCAGCACCTAGACCAGGCGTATTTGTCACAGCTCCTGAGAGGATACCCACCATAGTCGACATAGGTAGTCCCGAGAGGTACTTGATGACGATGGTGATCCCCACACCGAGTAGGACGACTAGGACGGCTAGTAGGTTGAGCTTCAGACCACCCTTCTTTAGTGAGGGGAAGAAGCCAGGGCCCACCTGTAGACCGACGGCATAGATAAAGAGGATCAGTCCAAACTCCTTGACAAAGTGTAGGACTTCAGCGTCAATCTGCATCCCCAGAGCACCAAAGAAGATACCCACGAAGAGTACCAGCGTGACTCCTAGGGAGACTTTGCCGATCTTGATGCGTCCTAGGAGCATCCCCACGGCGATGACTAGGGCTATCAGGAAGACAGAGTGTGCTATCCCCGTGCCGACAAATAAGTTTTCAAACCAATTCATTGTACAATAAGCTTTTTACTTGATATGATGTAGCGTGTATAAAGATAAAATGCGTGCGTCACAAGAAGCCTCTAGAGGAAGTGGCGGAAGGTGCTACTCCCCCTTGAGTAGCTGGTGGTAGGTGGGCAAGTCCCGGAGGAGCGACACAGCGCGTTGTGCCACTTTGTCACGAGACATATAGTATTCGAGCCGACCCTCATCGTAGTAGTAACGCGAGAGGATCTCCATATTAAGGTAGTCGCGTATGAAGCTCTCGTAGGTCTTCATGAGCCGAGGTGTGTCAGCCTTGAGACTTTTCTGAAAAGCAGCAAACTCGTCCGACACCTCATCGTAGCGCTGCTCACCCTTGAGCGCTTCCTCCACCTTTTTGATCAGTTCGTCTGCGACAGACTTAAAGGTAAATCCACTCTCGATTACCTTCTGCTGATAAACTGCATATGCCTCGTCTCCGAGGTCGAAGTCCCTGAGCGTACTCCGCTCGGGAGCTTGGTGCGTCAGGAGGTAATCGGTGACAAAGTCATAGGTGATCGCATCAAAGAGCAAGGTACCTAGCAGCGAAGGAATCGAGTCCGAAGGGCAGACGATGTCGGGCATAATGCCTCCAGCGGCGTAGACGGTGCGTCCGCCCGTAGTCGTGTAGGGTGTACCCAATGAGTCGGTTGCGTTAACCTTTTCAGCGCCACCACGGTGGTTGTAGGAGAGCTTCTGTATCGAGCGCCCACTAGGTATGTAGTATCGAGCTGTGGTCAGCTTGAGCAGTCCGCCATCGGGTAGCTCGAGCGTCCCCTGTACCAAACCTTTGCCAAAGCTCTTGCGCCCCACGATCACCGCACGATCATAGTCTTGCAATGCGCCCGCCACGATCTCCGAGGCGGAGGCAGAGCTTTCGTTGATCAGCACAACGAGTGGTAGCTCCGTGTCGAGAGGCTCTTTAGTCGTTTTGTAGCTGTTGCTCTGCTGCGGGTAGCGCCCCTTGAGCGAAACTACCAGTTGCCCCTTAGGGATAAATAGATTGACCAGCTGTATAGCTTGCTCCATCAGCCCGCCGCCATTGTCGCGGAGGTCTATGACTAGCCCGTTAAGCTTACCGCCAGCCTCTTTCTGTAGGCGGTCGTAAGCTTTGAGAAACTCCTGACTGGTAGTCGTGGAGAAGGTGTTTACAGAGATAAAGCCTATACGATCAGCGAGTAGCTCCGTATAAGATATGGGACTCAGATCGATGCGCTCACGATCGAAGGTGACTGTCAGAGAATCCTGCGCATAGCCTGGACGACGCACCACGAGCGTGATAGGCTTGCCAGGCTCTCCACGCAGTTCGTTGCGCACATCGACCACCTTCGTGTGGGAGAAGTCCTTGCCGTTGATCCGCCAGATGATGTCCGCTGGGCGTAGCCCCGCCTTGTCGGCTGCTTTGCCCTGCATGAGTGAGCCAATGATGACGACCGAGTCTTGGTGCTGTCGTAGGATCGCCCCGATACCACCGTAAAGCCCCGTCGTACTCTCCTCAAAGGCTTTGGTCTCCTCCTCATTGAAGTAGACCGTGTAGGGGTCCAGCTGCTGTAGCATATAGGTGAGCGCATCGTCGTAGAGCGTGGTCAGGTCGACCGTGTCAACAAAGAAGTTGCGCACATTGCTCAGTACGCTCCCCATCACCGCCATGGTGGTGGTAAAGTCATTCGCAGAGCGTGACGTAGAGGTCTCTTGAGCTGACAGCCTCATCGGAGTCCATGCTAGGGCACCGAGGAGTAGCAGCGTGAGTAGGGAGTTGGAGAGTTGTTTCATGCGATATTCACGACATTGCTACAAAGATACGGAATAAGTAGATACCTCGTTAGAGGTTAGAGATTAGAAGTTAGAGATTAGAGGGACTTTCCTAGGGACTCTAGTGCCACTAGGGGTACTAGTCTAGGGACACTAGTGATTCTAAAGACTCTAGAGACTTTAGCTAGAAGCCACGCACCTCGGAGACGAGTCGGGATACCTGCGCTTTGAGTTCGTCGAGAAACTGCCCTGGATCGTACTCCCGACTCTCGATCTGTCGTAGCTTGAGCTCCCATCGGCCTGTCAGCTCAGCGCTTTTGAGCAGCGGATCTTGTATCGACTCGATCAGCTGTATGCCGTCTGGTGTGGCTCGTAGCGACTTGCCCTCACGAACTATGTAGCCCCGCTTGAAGAGTGTCTCGATGATAGCAGCGCGTGTGGAGGGGCGACCGATGCCGTTCATCTTGAGCGCATCTCGTAGCTCCTCGTCCTCGACGCCTTTGCCCGCTGTCTCCATAGCACGCAGGAGCGTCGCCTCGGTGTAGTAGCGCGGTGGCGTAGAGGTGCTCTCACGTATCGAAGGCTCGTGAGGTCCTGACTCGCCCTCCTTAAAGGGGGGGAGTGTCTGCTCCTTGTCCTTCTCCTTATCTTTAGCACCCTCTGCGGTGTCGTCACCCTCCTTGCCACTGTCAGGCTTGAGTACCTCGCGCCACCCCTCCACGAGAATCGTCTTGCCCGAGGCACGTAGCGGATACTCCTCGACGGTAGCACGTACGGTGGTCGTCGAGACCTTGGCATCGGGGTAGAAAGCGGCTATGTAGCGCAGCGCCACGAGGAGGAAGATCTGCTCCTCATCAGGGGTGAGTCCGCCGCTTAGCTGTCCTGTCGGGATGATCGCATGGTGGTCGGTGATCTTCTTATTGTCAAAGACCTTCTTGCTCTTTTTCAGCGGCTTGCCACTGCTTAGTAGTGGAGCGATGAAGCCCCCGAGAGCCGTATGTCGTGCGATGCCTTGGAGCGTCTCCGCCACCTTAGGGTATTGGTCTTCGGGTAGGAAAGTGGTGTCGACACGTGGGTAGGTGGTCACCTTCTTTTCGTAGAGAGACTGTATGAGTCGGAGCGTCTGCTCAGCCGTGTAGCCAAACTTCTTATTCGCCTCCACCTGTAGCGAGGTGAGGTCGAAGAGTCGTGGCGGGTACTCCGTCGATTTCTTCTGCTCGACCGCCTGCACGACGAGTGGCTCCTTTGCGATCCTTTCGATTAGCTTCTCGACCTGCTGTCGCTCAGCAAAGGTCACCTCGACCTCTTGCGATGTGTCTGCCCTAAAGAGCGTCCCTCGGTAAGTGGTCTGCATCTCGTAGGTCGTGACTGGTACGAAGCTCTCAATCTCCGCTTGCCTATCAACGACCAGCGCCAGTGTCGGTGTCTGCACACGACCTACCGAGCGGACGCCTCGCTGCCGACCGCCATAGCGATCTGTGAGGGTGTAGAGACGTGTCCCATTGATCCCTAGGAGCCAGTCTCCGATAGCACGTGCCAAGCCTGCGTGGTAGAGCGTGTCTAGCTCTTTGCTGGGGCGCAAATTGGCAAAGCCCTCGCGGATCGATTGGTCCGTCAGCGAGGAGATCCAGAGACGCTCCACGGGACAGGTGCAGCCCGCTAGTTGGAGTACCCAGCGCTGTATCAGTTCGCCCTCTTGGCCCGCATCGCCGCAGTTGATCACTCGCTCAGCTTGCGAGACCAGCCCTTGGATAATGGCAAACTGCCGCTCGATATGCTCCTCCTTGATCAGCTTGATGCCGAAGCGCTCTGGGATCATCGGTAGCGAAGCAAGTCGCCACCCCTGCCAACTGGTCTGGTAGTCCTCTGGCTCCTTGAGCGTGCAGAGGTGACCATAGGTCCAGGTGACGGCATAGCCATTGCCCTCGATATAGCCTGAGCGAGCCGTAGTGGCTCCGAGTATCTTGGCTATGTCACGCGCTACGGACGGTTTCTCAGCGATGCAGACGATCATAGCGAGTCACTTACTCATTAGTCGTACCAGCTCCCGTCTGCATCAGGTAAGCCTTGATAAAAGCATCTAGATCGCCATCCATCACCCCGTTAACGTCGGAAGTCTGATAGTTCGTACGGTGATCCTTGACACGACGATCATCGAAGACGTAGCTACGTATCTGAGAGCCCCACTCAATCTTCTTCTTATTCGCCTCGACCTCGCTCTGGGCAGCACGACGACGCTCCAGCTCCTTGTCGTAGAGCTGTGAGCGCAGGAGGCGCAGAGCGTTCTCACGATTGTCCATTTGGGAGCGCGTCTCAGTGTTTTCGATCACGATCTCCTCAGTCTCTCCTGTGTCGGGGTCGGTGTATAGGTAGTGCAGGCGTACGCCCGTCTCCACCTTGTTGACATTCTGCCCGCCAGCTCCACTCGAGCGGAAGGTATCCCACGAGAGCAAGCCAGGATTCACCTCCACCTCAATCGAGTCATCCACGAGGGGTACGACGAAGACCGAGGCAAACGAAGTCATTCGCTTGCCCTGTGCATTATAGGGGGAGACACGTACGAGACGGTGCACACCATTCTCACTCTTGAGGAAGCCGTAAGCCAGCTCGCCTTCAATCTGCATGGTGACCGTCTTGATACCGGCATCATCGCCGTCCTGCCAATTGGTGATAGTCACCTTGTAGCCCGACCGCTCTGCCCAGCGCTGGTACATACGCACCAGCATAGATGCCCAGTCCTGGCTCTCGGTGCCACCAGCACCTGCGTTGATCTTGAGTACAGCGCCTAGGCGATCCTCCTCAGCGCTCAGCATATTGCGTAGCTCGAGGTCTTCGACTAGCTTGATGGCACGCGCGTAGGCATCGTCCACATCTTGCTCTTCGATCGCCTCCTCTTTGTAAAAGTCGTACGCTAGAGCCACCTCTTGCGCTGCTGCATCGACTGCTTCAAAAGCCTCGATCCATGAGCGTATCTCGCCCACACGTCGCATCTGCTGCTGGGCTCGTGGCACATCATCCCAAAAGTCTGGAGCTTGTGTCCGGAGCTCCTCTTCTTCTAGTTGGACACGTCGCTGGTCGATGTCAAAGATACCTCCCCAGCGCCTTCGTGCGCTCCAACAACTCTGCTAGTTGGTCCTGTGTTATCATAATATATTCTGTTATTTAGAGAGCGTATGCCACTATGGTGTGGCGTGCGCTCTTTATTTATTGTGTGAAATGGGAGGTCAAAGGTACAGCTTTTCGATCAGCTCGGCATACTGCTCGAGGATTGCTTTGCGCTTCAGCTTAAGCGTCGGAGTAAGTGTACCCGCCTCGATAGAGAATGGCTCGGCAAGCAATGCGATGCGCTTGACCTTCTCAAAGCCAGCCAAGTGAGCCTGCAGAGGCTCTATGTGACTCAGGAGCATGTCGCACACCTCGCTACGCTGCGCCAGATCCTCCGTGGGGAGATCGGCTAGTGCCTCTTGACCACGCTCACGGAGCCGACGACGTAGCTGCTCGTAGTTGGGATAGATCAGTGCTGCGACAAACTTGCGCTCGTCGGCCACTACAGCACACTGCTCGATGAGTGGACTACTGCTCAGGAGGGACTCTATCTGCTGCGGAGCGATGTACTTACCATTGCTCGTCTTGTATAGCTCTTTGATCCGCTCGGTGAAGAAGAGCGTGCTCCCCTCGAGCCGTCCCGCATCGCCCGTGCGGAACCATCCATCATCGGTAAAGGCAGCTGCATTTGCCTCCTCATTGTGGTAGTAGCCTGGTGTGATGGTGTCGCCACGTAGCTGTATCTCCTGTGTCTCGGGATCTATGCGTACCTCTACGCCTGGTAGCACCTCGCCTACGGAGCCTATGACATAGCGCCCTGGTAGGTAGCAGGAGACTGTTGCCGAGGACTCGGAGAGCCCATAGCCGACGACTATGTTGAAGCCTGCCGACTGCAGAAACTCGTTGATCTCATCTGAGAGTGGAGCGCCTGCTGTCGGGAAAAAGCGCCCGCGCTCCAGTCCTAGGACACGCTTAAGGATATAGAATACGGTATAGCGGTAGACCGCATTGGATATGCGTAGCCCCCAAGGCGCTTTGCGACCATGGATGCGATAGTCTATATGGTACTTATGTCCCACACGCAGCGCCTTCTGATAGATACGCTGCATCATAGGTTTCGAGCGCTCGATGTGCTCCTGCACGCCTTGGTAGACCTTCTCCCAGTATCGTGGCACATTGCACATCACCGTGGGGCGTATCTGCGGCATCAGCTCCATAATGCGCTTCGGATTGGTCACGACGACCACTTTGATAGCTGTGGCAAAGCAAAAGTAGACCCAAAGCTTCTCGAAGACATGGCTCAGCGGGAGGAAGTTGACCGATACATCGTGATCGTTTAATGTCGGGAAGAGCTGCTGGTGTCGCTCCACCTGAGTCAAGATCATACGATGGGTGATCTGTACGCCCTTTGGGGTGCCTGTGGTGCCTGAGGTGTAGATGATGACAGCGATCTCATCTGCCGTGCCAGCACCTAGCTGTGTCCGCACCTCCGTCTCGTAGGGCATTGCATCGCCCATTGAGAGGAAGATCTCAAAGTACTCGCTTCGCTCGTCTGCGGGATCACGCACCACCCGCTCGTCCAAAATGACCAACTGCTGTAGGGTGGGGTGGGTCTCTAGGAGCGGGTAGACATTGTTGTACTGAAACTGCTCCCCCACGAGGATCAGCTTGACCCCAGCATGCTCCGTGATGAAGGCTACCTGCTCAGGCGAGCAAGTGGCATAGAGCGGTACGCAAACGGCACGTATAGCCATCAGTCCCAGCTCGGTGATGATGCCCTCCATCATATTTTGTGAGTAGAGTGCCACACGGTCGCCAGGCTGTACGCCAGCTCGTATGAGAGCCTGTGCCGCCAGCATAGTCTGCTCAGCTAGCTGCTCACCACTCCACTCGTGCCACTGCTCCTCGAGCGTTCGATCCATATAGCGTAGTAGAGTCTTGTGCCGATAAGTGGTGGTAAAGAGCTTGAGTAGGTCACTCAGGTGGTTCATAGTCTAGATAGAGGTTAGAGATTAGATGTTAGAGATTAGAGAATCCTACCTGTCAGCGGGCATTGTGATCGATAGTCACCTTCTCTAGTAGCTCTGCCAGATCCGTATCTCGCTCGTTGAGGAAGAGTGGATGATTGCTCTCGTAGAGCTGCTCATGGAGCGAGTGTAGGAAGATCTTCTGATCCCACGATAGATCTCGTAGGAGTATATCGCTACTCTGCTGCATACGAGGGAGTAGCTCCTTGACCACCTCTCGCCCCTTAGGGGTGATGTTGAGGAGTAAGCTACGCCTATCTTGTAGATTGCGCGTCTGTGAGATCAGCCCCCCCTTGAGTAGACGACGGATGATCTCACTGCCGGAGGTCTTTTCGACCACATTGTAGTTGTTGAGCTCGGTCTTGGTCATCTCCCCCTTTGCCATAAGTGTGATGAGGTAAGAGTACTCATCGATGGTCTGTAAGGGGGTGTCTTTGATTGCTTTACGAACGAGGCAACGCATATAGCGGTAGACGAAGCTTATGTCACGAGCGATCATCGTATTGAGAAACGCTTGACTACGCATCCCCGTCTTAGGCTCTTCGGAGCTTTTCTGCTGCTCAAGGGACTGATCGGCAAAGCGCAAAAAGTTGCTCATCGACTGCTCAGCATTCCCACGAAACTCTTCGTACCTCTCGACTAGGTCGAGTAGCTCATGTAGTAATGGGTAACTCATCGTGCTATGTACTAAAGGCCTTTAATAGTTGCGATAACGCTCTAGTGGCACGAAGATCCACAAGAGGATGTAGATAGGGATGCCCGCAAAACCAGTTGTGAAGGTGAGCAGTAAGTAGATGAGTCGTACGATCGTCGGATCCCATCCGAAGTAGTCTGCGATGCCACCGCATACGCCTCCTATCCACGCTTCGCGAGAGCGATAGAGTCTCTTGTTGTTAGCCATAGCTGTATTGGTTGGTTTTAATTGATAAGTCTGTCGTCAGTCTCTTAGGTTTGAACAACCTAAGCTACGCTGGTTCAGCTACAAATGTACGAAAAGTTCTAGACTTAGTAGACAGACGAACTATAGCGTATCTGACGGCGTGCGTCTCGAGTACGACTCAATCTCCACGTGGCAAATCGAAAATACCCACGTGAGGAAGAATCATTCTCCACGTAGGGACGAAATGAAACTTCGGAGGAATCAAACGATAAGTCCGAAGAATTTTTCCTTTCCTCGGTAAGAAATGTTTTTTCTTCACGTGGGGATTTGCGATTTGCTACGTGAGGAGCCCCAATTTCTCCCCACGATGGCACTATGGAGTTACTCATGAGAGGTGGGGAAGCGTCAGTCAAAGAGAAGCAAAAAACGAACGATATCCCCCGATTAAGCCACAAAATAGCTCTCAGCAAGAGCAGATTGAGCGATTTTTGCCCAAAATAGTTGCAGAGAACGAAAAAAACACTATCTTTGAGGCGTGAAAGGTATTGGTTCATTGCCAAGTACCGCTCCGTAAGTCGTTTAGACGACTCTTGGGAGTGATCACACGAGAATAATCTTATAACTAATCATAAACAAGTTTATCTATGAACAAGACAGATTTTATCAAGACTGTTGCCGATAAGGCTCAGCTAACTCAGAAGGACACAAAGGCTGTCTATGAAGCTATGGTAGAGACCATCCACGAGGAGATGAAGAAAGGGGAGCGCCTTTCACTCGTAGGCTTTGGCTCATTCTACGTTTCTGAGCGTGCTGCTCGCAAGGGCATCAACCCTCAGACGGGCAAGTCGATCCAAATCAAGGCTAGCAAGTCTATCAAGTTTAAGCCTAGCACAGCTCTAGACATCAACAAGAAGTAAGCACTAGCGACGCACATCGATACCTTCGGGAGTGCTATCGCCCTTGCGAAGTGTATCTACAAAAAAGAGGGGTAGACTCTATGCAGAGTCTACCCCTCTCGTCATAACTATAAGCCCCCTGCTATCTAGTCGCCCGTTGGAATGAATACCGAAGGATGAGTCCCAAGAGCGTCAAGCTTACGGGGAAGGCGAACCAGATACCCATCAATTGCAAGGGAGCGCCATGCAGCCCGATGTTAAAGCCGAAGAGCCACGCCATAGTTGGCGCCACAATCAGGTGACACAGAGCAGCAGCTGGTGCTAGTATCGCCACACGACTGATCCCTCTGAGTGCATTAGCGTAGATGATCTGTAGCGCATCGCCTATCTGGTAGAGGCAGAGCGGGATGAGCGCTAGGTAAGTGGCCTCAGCGACCGAGAGATCGGCATTGAAGAGGCGTACCACGGGCTCACGAAATAGGACCAAGAGTGGCATCATAACCGCTGCCACAAAGAGACAGAGGTAGACGCCCGCACTGGCCACACGGCGGGTCTCTCGTCGCTCTCCTTGTGCTAGAAGCGTGCTGCTACGTATCGCTGTGGCTGCTCCGATGCCGTAGTAAACCATAAAGCCGAGCGTACTAACCGTCGCAATGATCTGATGAGCTGCCAAGGCTGAGGTGCCGATACGAGCCACCAAGATGACCGCTACGGAAAAGGAGGCTGCCTCCATACCCATCTGCAGTGCTACGGGCGTGCCGAGTCGTAGCAGTGGTACTAGCCCCTCTCTCCACGACCAGTGCAAGCGTCGCAACTGCTCTAGGATCTCACGGTAGCGCGGTAGCAGAGCGGTCACAGCAACGATCGCCAGCAGCATCGCCACACGGCTGATCAGCGTTGCGATGCCAGCACCATACAAGCCCCACTCGGGGAGGCCCCCTTTGCCATAGATGAGGAGGTAGTTGAGTCCGATGTTTAACACATTGCCCGCTAGGGTGATATACATTGGGATCTGCGTATCTCCCATCCCCTCGGTGTACTGCTTGAACGTATTGAAGAGCATTACCACCATAAAGCCCACGATCTGGATACGATAGTAGGGTAGGGCTATGGCGTGTAGCTCATCGGGAAGATTGAACAGCCCTAGACTCCCTTCGAGGAGCAGCAGCCCTCCACCGATTAGGAGAGCGATCAAAAGGTTGAGCAGGAAGCTATGCCCTAAGTAGTGAGCCACCTGATCGGAGCGTCCCCACTCCTTATTGGTCGCCACCAGCGGTGTCAAACCATAGGAGAAGCCCATCCCGAAGATGATCGATAGATTGAGAAAGTTATTGACAAAGGAAGCAGCCGCCAGCTCGTCTAGGCTGTGGTGGCTCACCATCACATTGTCCGCAAAGCCCACGAGGATCAGCCCCACCTGTCCGATGATCACGGGTAGCCCCAGACGCAGCAAAGGCCCGTAATGCGCCCGACAGCTTCGGTAGTACGTACTCCAGCTCATATCACACGAACCGCACCTAGCGACTAAGAGTTAAGACGAGCGAGAAACTCCTCTTCTGTGACGAGCGGGATGCCGAGTTGCTCAGCTTTGGCACGTTTCGAGGGACCCATATCGCTACCCATCAGGACGAAGGTCGTACGACCCGAGATGCTCCCCACGTTGACACCGCCATGCTGCTCGATGAGCTGCTTGTACTCGTCACGGCTGTGCTGGGTGAAGCTCCCTGAGATAACGATCCGCTCGCCTTTGAGGCGGTTGGACTGAGACGCATCGGTCGTCTCCTCGCTACGCTCCTCTAGGATCACACCACAGCGCTGTAGCTCTGCGATCAACTGCTGATTACGCTCCAGAGAGAAGAAGTAAACGACCTGCTCGGCTATCTTCGGTCCCACATCGGGCAGAGCTTGCAGCTCGTAGTCGGTCGCCTGAGCTAGTCGGTCGATGCTCTGGAAGTGTCGTGCCAGCGTCTTCGCTGTGCCCTCGCCTACATAGCGGATCCCAATGCCGTAGAGTAGGCGAGCGAAGGGACGACTCTTCGACTGCTCGATGCTGGCGAGGAGGTTGTTGATCGACTTCTCCTTAAAGTTCGGCAGCTGCGCCAAGTCGCTAGCTGTGAGCTTGTAGAGGTCGTCGATGTTTTCGATAAGATGTCTGTCAAAGAGCGCATCGATCGTCTCAGGGCCCACGTTGATGTCGGCAGCTCGTCGTGTGCAGTAGTGCTCGATGCGCCCCATAATCTGTGGCGGGCAGGCGTAGCTGTTGACGCAGTAGTAGCCCACCGAGCCATCGATCTGCTGAAGTGGCGCACCACAAGCGGGACAACGCTCCGGCAGTCGTACAGGCTCCGCCTCGGGTCGTCTGAGACTGGTCTCCACAGCGGTAATCTTAGGGATGATCTCGCCACCCTTCTCTATGTATACGTAGTCATGGTAGTGCAGGTCGAGACTTTTGATGAACTCCTCGTTGTGCAGTGTGGCGCGACGCACCACCGTCCCCGAGATGAGGACCGGCTCCACATTGGCCACAGGCGTGACAATCCCTGAGCGCCCCACCTGATAGTCCACCGAGAGAAGCTCCGCGCGCGCATTCTCTGGCTGATACTTGTAGGCAAAAGCCCAGCGTGGCGACTTGGCTGTATTGCCGAGCGCGCGTTGCTGTGCGAGACTATCCACCTTGAGGACGATGCCGTCCGTGGCGTAGGGCAGATCGCCCCGCTGCACGTCCCACTCATCTATATAATGGTATAGTGCCGACAGATCGCTACTTCTAAATGGTGCGACGCCCGTATCAAAGCCCATCTCCTTCAGGAGCTGCATACGCTCATAGTAACTATCCGGCAGACGAGTCTCATCATCTAGCGCATAGAGATAGTAGCAGATGCAGAGCAGACGACGCTGCGCCACGACACGACTATTGAGCGTCTTAAGCGTACCCGCAGCCGCATTGCGAGGATTGGCAAAAGGCGCTTCGCCCTCAGCCGCACGCTCCCCATTGAGCCTTTCGAACTCCTTGAAGGGCAGTAGCACTTCGCCCCGCACCTCGATGCGCCCCGTCGTGTAGTCGGGATGCCCCGCAACGGGGCGCAGACGTAGCGGCACCGACTGGATCGTCCGCACATTGACCGTCACGTCATCGCCGAGCGTTCCGTCACCACGTGTCACGGCACGCACCAGCACCCCCTCCTCGTAGATCAGCGATATGGAGGAGCCGTCATACTTCATCTCCGCCACCCACGGCACATCGTCCGTAGCTAGGAGCGTGTCGGTACGCTCGCAGATCTCAGCGATCTCGTCGTAGTTGTACGTGTTCGAGAGCGAAAGCATCGGTCGCTCGTGCGCCACCTGAACGAAAGCATCGTTTCGATCCCGCCCCACACGGAGAGAGGGCGAAGTCGGGTCTGCCAACTCTGGGTGCTCCGCCTCCAACGTGAGGAGCCGCTGCATCAGCGCATCGTAGTCCGCATCGCTTATGGTCGGAGCATTGTCTAGGTAGTAAGCGCGGTTGTGCTGCTCGATTGTCTTGCGCAGTTGCTCAATCTCCAGCTCTGTATTGTTGCGTGTCATAGGGGGAGTTACTTCACTTGGTCAAAGGGGGTTCGATTTGCGATGGCGCTCCCGAGCGTCACCTCGTCAGCATACTCGATCTCATCGCCGATAGAGATACCCCGTGCGATGAGCGATACCAGCACACCCGTAGACTCCAAGCGCTTGTATATATAGTAGTTGGTCGTGTCGCCCTCTAGGGTCGAGCGTATAGCGAGGATCACCTCACGGATAGGCTCCTCCTGGACACGCTCGTAGAGCGACTCAATCTCTAGGTCGTTTGGCGTGATGCCGTCTATCGGAGAGATGATCCCGCCCAATACATGGTACAGACCTTTGTATCGGTGCGTCTGCTCGATGGTCAGGACATCCTTCACCTGCTCGACGACGCAGACGACGCTCTGGTCCCGCTGCGGATCGGAGCAAATGTCGCATAGCGGGCTGTCGCTGATGCAGTGGCATCGCTCGCAGTAGCAGATCTTCTGGCGAAGGTCTATGATCGCCTCCCCTAGATGCTGTGCATAGGAGGGCGGCTGACGAAGCAGGTGTAGCGCCATACGCATCGCAGTCTTGCGCCCTATACCAGGCAGTAGGGAGAGCTGATCTACGGCACGCTCGAGCCATTGGGAGGGGTACTGATCTTTCATAGTTTAGTCGGTCGCCACAAAGATACGAAAATGGTGACTGTCGCAACCTCCGTCCTCCCCCCCAAAGACAAGTCTCCCTTCGCAGGACGCTCTTGGTAATAGATGGTGCAAAGATACTGAGAGCGCCCATCGAGGCTGAACTATGCTGCACTCAGTGTCGCTCTGTAACCAGCAGTTGCCTCCATAGACCCTAGAGGAGAGCGACACTTCTCCTCCCTCTCCCAAAAGGGAAAAAGAGCCCCCCAAAGGTTCTGAGCACCGCTCTCACCTCTAGGGAACTCTATATATTATATGTATCGCTACGTAGCGTGCTTACTTAGCAGGCTCTAGCTCTACTGTGAAGTGACGTAGCACCGGTAGCTCACGGGTGATGACGTAGCCACGGGTGATCGACTCACGACGGTCATAGACATTCTTGCAGGCAGCTGCGATGACGTCCATATGATTGTTCGTGTAGGTGCGACGAGGTATCGCTAGACGGAGTAGCTCCAGCTTAGGATAGCGGTTCTCACCCGTCTTAGGATCACGGTCTGCTAGGATAGAGCCGATCTCGACACCACGGATACCAGCCTCTAGGTACAGCTCGATGCCGAGCGTCTGAGCGATAAACTCCTCCTTGGGGACGTGCGTCAAGATCTTCTTCGCATCGAGGAAGATAGCGTGTCCACCAGCAGGACGCTGATAGGGTACACCATACTCGTCTAGCTTGCTGCCGAGGTAAGCCACCTGACGGATACGCGTGTCGAGCATGTCAAACTCTGTGTTCTCATCCAGACCGATAGCGAGCGCATTCATATCACGGCCGTTCATACCGCCGTAGGTGAGGAAGCCCTCATTCATCACAGCATACATAGAGCACTTGTGGTATAGCTCCTCGTCACGCATAGCTAGGAAGCCACCCATGTTGACCACAGCGTCCTTCTTGCTCGACATAGTCATAATGTCAGCGTAGCTGAGCATCTCACGGACTATCTCCTTGATCGACTTATCAGCGTAGCCCTCCTCACGAGTCTTGATGAAGTAAGCATTCTCAGCAAAGCGAGCGCCATCGATCTGTAGCGGTATGCCGTACTTGTGGCACAGCTCGCTCGTTTCACGTACATTCTTCATAGAGACAGGCTGCCCACCAGCGGTATTGTTCGTCACCGTTAGGACGCACATAGGGATCTGCTCCTTGGGGTACTTCTTAAAGCAATCCTCCAGCTTGTTCAGATCCATCTCGCCCTTGAAGGGTAGCTCCAGCTCCGTATTGCTAGCCGCATCGATCGTGCAGTCGACGGCTACCGCCTTGCGAAACTCGATATGTCCCTTCGTCGTGTCAAAGTGTGAGTTGCCGGGTACGATGTCGCCCTCCTTGAGTGTAGCCGAGTAAAGCACATTCTCAGCAGCGCGACCCTGGTGTGTAGGGATCACGAGCGGGAAGGTGCAGATCTTCTCGACAGCATCCTTGAGATTTTGGAAAGAGGAAGCACCCGCATAGCTCTCATCGCCAAGCATCATACCCGACCACTGGCGGTCACTCATAGCGCCCGTACCTGAGTCCGTCAGGACATCGATAAAGACCTGTGACGACTTGAGACTGAATAGGTTGTAGTGTGCCGCACGAATCCACTGCTCACGCTGCTCGCGCGTGCTTTTATGTATCGGCTCTACCATCTTAATGCGGTACGCCTCGGAAAAAGGTATCTCCATATCTATCTAGTTCTATTAAGTTAATGTTTCGTAGCCCCAAAGATACGAAAAAAGAAACACTAAGGACGAGACGAGTAACCCAGTGTAGGGACGCACGGCTAGTGTCGAGTCGGAGGGCGTCCGTTGTTGACAAAGCAAGACGTATAGCGATGACACGTGTAACCCAGTGTAGGGACGCACGATCTGTGCGTCCGTTGTCGTTACAATCACGACGTCGCAATATTTGACGGAATAACCTTTGACGGGGACGGACGCACAGATCGTGCGTCCCTACTGGGCACGTAACGCTGTGACACCACGGGCGTCCGTTGTTGACAAAGCAAGTCGTACAGCGAAACGTGTAATTCGCTGTAGGGGCGGACCTGCGTGTCCGCCCACAAGACACATTGCGTTCCGACGAGAACGGGCGGACACATAGGTCCGCCCCTACACAGGGTTGCACATTGAGGGTTTTATCGCTTGTCACCTCGGGTAGATTTACTACCTTTGCTTCGATTAAGAAGGTTATATAAGAATCACACAAAAGCATCTACAGATATGCAGATAGTAGACATCAAAGGGCGCGAAGTACTAGACTCGCGCGGCAATCCAACAGTGGAGGTAGAGGTCATCCTAGATAGCGGAGCTATGGGGCGTGCCGCTGTACCCAGTGGAGCCTCTACAGGGGAACATGAAGCACTCGAGCTACGTGACGGCGACAAGAGCCGTTACCTCGGCAAGGGCGTCCGCAAGGCGGTCGAAAACGTCAACGAAGTGATCGCTCCAGCGCTCTTCGGTATGAGCGCGCTCGAGCAGCGTGAGATAGACCAGAAGATGATAGACCTAGACGGTACAGAGACCAAGAGTGTACTCGGCGCCAATGCTATCCTAGGTGTCTCACTAGCTGTCGCTAAGGCGGCTGCTGACGAGCTGGCCATACCACTCTACCGCTACATCGGCGGTGTCAACGCACACACACTACCCGTGCCGATGATGAACATCATCAACGGGGGCGCACATAGCGATGCTCCCATCGCCTTTCAGGAGTTTATGATCCGTCCCATCGGTGCCAAGAGCTTTAGCGAGGCACTCCGTATGGGTGCCGAGACATTTCACGCACTCAAGAAGGTGCTCCACGATCGTGGACTCAGCACTGCCGTAGGTGACGAGGGTGGCTTCGCTCCTAAGCTAGACGGGGTAGAGGATGCGCTCAACAGTATCATCGAGGCGATCCATCAGGCTGGTTACAAGCCCGGTAGCGACATAACCATCGCGCTAGATTGCGCTGCCAGCGAGTTCTACCACGAGGGTGTCTACAACTACGCCAAGTTTGAGGGTGAGAAGGGTCAGCAGCGCACTCCAGCCGAGCAGGTTGCCTACCTAGAGACACTCGTCAGCAAGTACCCCATCGATAGCATCGAGGACGGTATGGACGAAAACGACTGGGAGGGGTGGCATCTGCTCACCGAGAAGCTAGGCGACCGCCTGCAGCTCGTCGGTGACGACCTCTTTGTGACCAATGTGGAGTACCTCAGCCGTGGTATCAAGGAGCACGCTGCAAACTCGATCCTGATCAAGGTCAACCAGATCGGCACGCTCACAGAGACACTCGATGCCATCGATATGGCGCATCGTCACGGCTTCACAGCGGTCGTATCGCACCGCTCTGGTGAGACCGAGGACACAACCATCGCCGACATCGCTGTAGCGACCAATGCGGGACAGATCAAGACTGGCTCGCTGAGCCGCACCGACCGCATCGCCAAGTACAATCAGCTACTGCGTATCGAGGAGGAGCTAGAGGCACGAGGCGTATACGGTTGCCACTCTCTACGCTAAGATAGTCACAAATCGACACTGATCGGTCACGACATACGAAGGCTTTCGTTAGCTCAAAATAGAAATAGCCACGTGAGAATTTGAGATTTCTCACGTGGCTATTGTTCTACAACGGACGCACAGATCGTGCGTCCCTACAGAAGTCGTATCTGTACGTCCGTGGTGTCACAGCATTACGCGTAAAGTTCGTTACGTGTCCAGTAGGGACGCACGATCTGTGCGTCCGTCCCCGAACCAGCGAGACTATGCTGTAACTTTCGTTCTACAACGGACGCACAGATCGTGCGTCCCCACAGAAGTCGTATCTGTACGTCCGTGGTGTCACAGCATTACGCGTAAAGTTCGTTACGTGCCCAGTAGGGACGCACGAAAGTGTCTAGTGGGAGGGCGTCCGTCCCTGTCAAAGGCTACAGCATCCATTACGTGCGTCCCCACAACCGTCATACGTCGGCTGGTTCTACAACGGACGCACAGATCGTGCGTCCCTACAGGAAGCCGTCTGGGTGCGTCCCTACAGAAGCCGTCCAGGTGCGTCCCCACGTCGCCCTGCTGTTGGTTGTTGGCTGGAGAAAATTCAACGCTGGCTCGTTACAATAATTTAGAGTTGATCATATATCAACGCAGCGCGATGTCGGAGAAAAGTGATTTCCACGTGAGAATTTGAGATTTCTCACGTGGCTAATTTTTATTCTCCACGTGGGCGCAAATCATTTCCTCCGAAGTTTCATTTGATTCCTCGGAAGTTTTATTTCTCGCCTACGTAGGAAATCGCCAATTCCCACGTGGAGATTTGCAAATATCCACGTGGAGATAAGCTTTTCGAGTGGGTTATCCTTCCAAAAAAGAGGGCGATACCTACTATTAGGTAGTCGCTGTGGCAGGTCGCTCGGTCAGCTTTCGCTATCTTTGTGGCGCATGAAATTGTCGGAATTACATAATGGTGACCGAGCTCGTATCTTATCGGTCGGTGGGCATGGAGCCTTTCGCAAGCGTATCCTAGAGATGGGCTTCGTGCAGGGGCAAGTTGTGGAGGTGATCCAAGCGGCTCCGCTACGGGATCCTATCTACTATCGACTGATGGACTACAACGTCTCGCTGCGTCGCAAAGAGGCGGGACTAATCGCGGTAGAGCTCATCGACCCGGGCTCCTCTTCGGAAGAGCTACCACCGCTGGCGCATACGTTTGTCTCTGACAAGCATAACGACGCACCGACCGCTACTACTGTATCGGACGACGATGCGACGATCTCCCGATCGATACGGGTAGCGCTCATAGGCAATCCGAATAGTGGCAAGACGACTCTCTTCAACCATGCCAGTGGAGCGCACGAGCGTGTCGGCAACTATAGTGGTGTGACTGTCGAGGCTAAGGAGGCTCACTTCGACCATCAAGGCATACGCTACGAACTGATCGACCTCCCAGGTACCTATTCGCTATCGCCCTATTCGCCAGAGGAGCTTTACATTCGTGACTACCTGACCAATGAGGAGACGCGTCCCGATGTGGTCATCGATGTACTCGATGCGACCAACCTAGAGCGACAGCTTTACCTCGCTGTGCAGGTCCGCGAGATGGGTATCCCGATGGTTGTCGCACTCAATATGTGGGACGAGTTCGAGCAGAAGAAGAATCAGCTCGATGTGCAGCAGCTCTCCCACCTCCTCGGTACGCCGATGGTACCGACCATCTGCCGCAAGGGTGTCGGCATCTCAGAGCTCTTTGACAAGGTGCGTCAGCTCATCGATGAGGATCTCTATGCCGATCGTCGCTTCCTGCAGATACACTACGGGACAGACCTCGAGCAGAGCATCGCAACCCTGCAGACCAAGCTCATCGAGCATGCCACCTTCCCCGACCACCTATCGCCCCGCTACTTAGCGGTCAAGCTCCTCGAGGGTGACCCGCACACGCAGGGCTTTATCAAGCAGCAACCGAAGGGCGACTTCCTCCTCACCGCCACAGCCTACGAGGAGAACAGACTGCGCAAGAATCACTCCAACGAGGAGGATCTAGAGAACTACATCATCAACCAGCGTTACGGCTTCATCGCTGGAGCGCTCAGAGAGACCTACCGCCCGAACAAGCGTCGCATACGCACCTTAACGGATCGTATAGACAACCTCCTCATACACCCCGTCTGGGGCTATCCGATCTTTCTCGCCTTCCTCTTTATTATGTTTGAGGCGACCTTTGCTCTGGGAGCCTTCCCGATGGACTGGATCGAGCAGGGCGTGGACGCTCTCGGTGCCTGGGTCTACGGTATGATGGCTCCGGGACCTCTGCGAGACCTATTGGTGACGGGCGTCATAGGCGGTGTGGGCGGTGTCCTCGTCTTCCTACCAAACATCCTCATCCTCTACCTCTTCATATCCATTATGGAGGACACGGGCTATATGGCTCGAGCCACCTTCCTTATGGATAAACTGATGCACCGTATGGGCCTGCACGGCAAGTCCTTCATACCGCTGATTATGGGCTTCGGGTGCAATGTGCCAGCGGTGATGGCATCTCGTACGATCGAGAGCCGGCAGAGTCGCATCATCACGGTACTAGTCACCTCGCTCATGAGCTGTAGTGCTAGACTACCAGTTTACATACTCATTGCGGGTACCTTCTTTCCACAGCATGCGGGGCTGGTACTCTTCGGGCTGTATGCTCTGGGGGTGCTGCTGGCGTTTCTGATGGCAAAGCTCTTCCGCCGAGTGCTCTTCAAGTCGGAGGACCTCCCCTTCGTTATGGAGCTGCCGCCTTACCGTATCCCGATGGCACGTGCCGTGGGCATACATATGTGGGACAAAGCGCGCGAATACCTCCACAAAATGGGGTCGGTCATCCTCGTTGCCTCGGTCATCATTTGGGCACTGGGCTACTATCCACGTGAGGAGGTGATGGCTCGTGCGGAGGAGCAGATAGCTCAGGTAGAGCAGCAGAGTACCCTCTCTGAGAGCGAGCGCAGCGAGCAGATCGCTGAGATAGAGCGTCAGGCGCATATGGAGCAGCAAGAGGGCTCTTACTTAGGACGCATCGGACAGACGGTGCAACCAGTCCTAGCTCCGCTCGGCTTCGACTGGAAGCTCAGCGTGGCACTTGTGGCTGGCCTACCAGCCAAAGAGGTGGTCGTCAGCTCCCTCAGCGTCATCTACACGGGCAATGAGACGGTGGACGAGGAGAGCGATGACTTTGCCGTAGGTAGCTCGGCACTCTCCCGACAGATGCGACAGGAGAAAGACCCCGTCACTGGAGAACCGCTCTACACGCCTCTGATAGCAATTTGCTTCCTCATCTTCGTACTCATCTATATGCCTTGCGTTGCCACAGTCGTGGCGGTCTCTAAGGAGCTCAACAGTGCTTGGTGGGGACTCTTTGTGGTCGTCTACACCTGCGTGCTGGCCTGGATCGTTGCGTACCTAGCACGACTGATAGGGCTACTCATTATATAATATAGGTGTCGCTATGGATCTGCAAACAATTGCCGTACTGCTCATACTACTCGTTGCACTGCTCTACATCATTCGTAGCGTGTGGCACCTGATCCGTCGCCCCCGAGGAGCCGCAGGCTGCGCCGGTTGCTCCGCCTGCAATCACAAGCCGATGGCGAAGCCAAAAGGAAAGTCGCAAGCCTAGCGACGAGTAAGCTCTCGTTAAAGCAAGACGAGTAGTGATATATAAGCTTACATATCGCTACTCGTCATATTGCTATACGTCCTGTCGCTACTCGTGAGCCTTGTGAAGTATAGCTGGTATGGGATTATAGTCGTAACTTTGACCTTACGATGTAATCAGACAGCCTAGCAGGTCAACGACTAGACTGCTCTCTAGTAGCATAAGCAGTGACTAAGCAACGAAGAAAGATAGGTTTGCGCAGTAGCTCTCCTGCGCTGACGATCGTGCTCCTCTTTGGCGTGATCAGTATGCTGGGTGATCTCGTGCATGAGTCCGCTCGCAGTGTCAACGGGCAGTACCTCAGCTTGGTGGGTCTCTCAGCGACACAGGTGGGGCTAGTCTTCGGACTGGGCGAATTCCTAGGCTATGCGTTGCGCCTGCTCTCAGGTGCTTGGCTGGACAAGAGCAAGCGCTACTGGCTCTTTCTCTTCATAGGCTATGGTGTGCATCTGGTGATCCCGCTGATGGGCTTGACCACCTCGTGGGGGTGGCTCTACACCTTTATCCTCCTCGAGCGAATAGGCAAAGCTTTGCGCAGCCCAGCTAAAGACACGATTCTCTCAGCCGTCGCTGAGAATCAGATCGGTCTAGGGTACGCTTTCGGCATCCAGGAGGCACTGGATCAGCTGGGAGCATTCCTGGGGCCTTTGATCTTTACGGTGCTTTTCTACTTCGTCGGGAGCAGTGGCATAGAGGTCTTTCAGCTAGGCTATAAGCTGCTGGTTATCCCCTTTATCATCTTGATGGTGGTCCTCGCCTTAGTGCATCGCAAGTTCGTACGAGAGGAGCTCACCCCACGGGTGGATACCTCCCAAAAGCCTCCTCGCCTACAACCGATCTTCTGGATCTACTCGGCATTTACCTTTTTCGTTGCCTTCGGACTGATCAACTTCAGCCTGATAGGCTATCATCTTAAGACGCAGGAGATAGTCTCTGATGGGATGGTGCCGATCCTGTACGCTGTTGCTATGGCGGTGGATGCTCTCGTTGCGATCTTCATCGGGAAGGGTTACGATCGCCTAAAGCGCAAGCTGGGGCACAAGACGGGTGGCGTGCTGATCCTGCTCATCGTCCCTATCTTGACGGCCTTTGTGCCACTGCTGACCTTGTCTCACTCTGTGAGCATGCTCTGGATCGGCATGGTGCTGATGGGTGTCGTGCTGGGAGCGCACGAGACGGTCATGAGATCTGCTATTGCCGACATTACACCATTCAGTAAGCGTGGCATAGGGTTCGGCATCTTTAACACGATCTATGGTCTGTCGCTACTCTTCGGCTCCTTTCTTATGGGGTGGCTCTACGACTTGGAGCAGCAACCGATCATCGTCGCTATGACGATCCTCTCTGAGGGCGCAGCGGTCGCTCTATACGTTGTCCTCTACAAGCGGATCCAGAGGGAGCGGCTCAGCAACTAGTCTTTTCGTACCTTTGCGCTTACTATGACTGAGAGAGTAGAGCAAGAAAGCAAGCGGGTCTATATCGAGACCTACGGCTGTCAGATGAATGTGGCTGACAGCGAGATCATAGCTGCGCAGATGCAATTGGCGGGCTATCAGCTCACCGACCAGATCGATGAGGCGGACGCCGTACTCATCAATACCTGCTCGGTGCGTGATAATGCGGAGCAACGTATCATACATCGACTGGACAATCTCAATGGGCAGCGTAGACGCTCGGGGCATCCGCAGATCGTCGGTGTGCTCGGCTGTATGGCAGAGCGTGTGCAGGAGACGCTCATACAGGACCATGGTGTGGATCTGGTAGCTGGTCCTGACGCTTATACCGATCTGCCACACCTAATCGCTGCCGCTGAGGCTGGCGAGCCAGCTATTAGCATCGAGCTGTCGAAGAGTGAGACCTACAGCGATGTGATCCCGGTGCGACTCCCAGGCTTGCATATCAGTGGCTTTGTCTCGATTATGCGTGGGTGTGACAACTTCTGCACCTACTGCATCGTCCCCTACACGCGAGGTCGTGAGCGCAGTCGTGACCCCGAGAGTATCGTTCGTGAGGTGCAGCGTATGGCGCAAGAGGGTTATCGTGAGGTGACCCTCTTAGGGCAAAATGTCAACTCCTACCACTGGCAGTCAGAGACGGGCGTGAGCTATACTTTCGCTGATCTACTGCGCAAGGTTGCTGAAGCGGTGCCGATGATGCGCATTCGCTTTACCTCGCCTCACCCCAAGGATATGAAAGATGAGACGCTCGAGGTGATGAGCCTCTATCCCAACATCTGTCGCCATATCCACTTCCCGTTGCAGAGCGGTAGCAATCGTATCTTAGAGCGTATGCGCCGCCGCTATACACGTGAGTGGTACCTAGAGCGTGTGGAGCGTATCCGTGACTATATGCCCGACTGCGGGCTGAGCACTGATGTCTTCTGTGGCTTCTCGGGCGAGACGGAGGAGGACTTTCAGGAGACGCTCGAGGTGATGAGGCTGGCACGGCTGGATAGCGCTTTTATGTTTAAGTACTCTGAGCGTCCCGGTACCTACGCTTCGCGTCATCTCGTTGATGATGTCCCTGAGGAGGTCAAGGTAGAGCGACTCAATCGTATGATCGCGCTACAAAACGAACTGAGCCTCGAGAGCAATGAGCGTGACGTGGGCAAGAGCTTTGAAGTACTCATCGAGGGTTACAGCAAGCGCTCGCGCGATGACTTCTTCGGGCGTACCCAGCAAAACAAAGTAATCGTCTTCCCCAAGGGGCATAATCAGATTGGCAAGCTAGTGACCGTACGTGTAGAGCGTGTCACCTCAGCAACGATGATCGGTAGCGAGGTGAAATCCCAGGGATAGCCCTAGAGTCTATCCCAATAAGCCGGTATCAGCGACCTGTCTCGTTACCTTCTTCTGCTCTATGTGAAGAAAAAAACGCCATTCCAATACCTAGAAGTAGGTATTCTCAGAAGTTTATTGTATCTTTGCACTACCAAAGCATGAGAGATACCCTATGTAGTAACTCAAAGCTGGGGTAACATCACAGATAATCTTAATACTCAACTTAAAACCAATAGAATTATGGCACACGTAATCACTGACAGCTGTGTAGCTTGTGGCACTTGCATCGATGAGTGTCCCGTAGGCGCAATCTCTGAGGGCGATATCTACTCTATCGACGCTGATACTTGCATCGATTGCGGCGCATGCGCTGCTGCTTGTCCTTCAGGCGCTATCGAGGGCTAAGACAGAGACGGAGACGCTAGCCTTAGAGCTATCCTCCGCACTCTCTAGCTTGTGATCGTCACACACGGTCGCTACACGCTTTAACTAGACAGCAAGCCGTCCCCCATCTGAGTGTTGATGCACTTGGGTGGGGGACGGTCTCATTAGGAGACTCTTTCGGCAGATGCCGTTCTCTATACGCTCCCAAATGGAGACTGTTGCATAAAGGCGAATCGCTGTGTTTCTTTCGGGATTCGGCTTCGGTCACATACGGAGGTATGCTCCCTTTAGCCCTCACCCTCAGAGCCTTGCGCTTCATCCTTTCTGCAAAGTCAGGACAATCTTGCTAGCAAGATTGTGAGACTGTTGACTTTTGCAACAGTCTCAAATGAGATGCTTGAAGGGGGGCTGTGAGGTATCGTAGCATATTAGTATCTTTGCATAAGATAAGAGGAGTAGGCGTGTGGCAGGAGTCTGCTATGTAAGCCAGCGACTGCCGATGCTGAGGCGCCACTCTTCATATAGATACACACGACATCATGAACGCTAGCGACTACCCTATACTCTCGCAGATTGATACACCTCATCAGTTACGTCAACTCCCTCTCTCTCAGCTCCCCGAGCTGTGCCGTGAGTTGCGCCGCTATGAGCTGGAGGTGCTCTCACACGTACCAGGTCACCTAGGCTCTAGTCTAGGTGCGGTAGAGCTCACGGTAGCTCTACACTACGTCTGTCGCACACCCTACGATCGCATCGTATGGGATGTGGGGCATCAAGCTTATGGGCATAAGATCTTGACTGGGCGACGGGATCGCTTTGAGACGCTACGCCAGTGGGGTGGACTCTCGGGCTTCCCGCTACCGAGTGAGAGTGAGTACGACACCTTCCCTGCGGGCCACGCCTCGAACTCTATCTCCGCAGCTCTGGGTATGGCGATCGCAGCTAAGCTCAAGCAGGAGGAGCGTCACGTCGTAGCGGTCATCGGCGATGGGTCGATGACGGGCGGACTCGCCTTCGAGGGGCTAAACAATGCGAGTTCTTATCCCAATGACTTGCTTGTGGTGGTCAATGACAACAATATGTCGATCGACGCTAATGTGGGTGGGCTAAACAAATACCTCGTCGATCTCAATACCAGCCACGCTTACAACACAATCCGCTACGACCTCTACCGAGGCTTGCGACAGATGAATCTGATGAATGATCGTCGCAAGAAAAACATCCAGCGGATCAACAACAGTGTCAAGTCACTCTTGACGCAAAACCACTCCTCCTTCTTTGATGGTCTAGGGATTCGCTACTTCGGTCCCGTCGATGGGCATAATGTAGAGCATCTCGTGGAGACGCTACGACGTATCCTCCCGATGCGAGGACCGAAGATCCTACACCTCAGGACGGTCAAGGGCAAAGGCTACAAGCCGGCTGAGGAAAATGCGACCATATGGCACGCTCCTGGATGCTTTGATGTGAAGACGGGAGAGCGTATCAAGAGCGAGCGAGGAGTGCACCCACCAAAGTTTCAAGAGGTCTTCGGGCAGACGGTCTCTGAGTTCGCTGCTGAGGACAAGCGAATCGTTGGGGTTACACCAGCTATGCCGTCGGGCAGTTCGCTGAGTGTGATGATGCAAGCTTTCCCTGAGCGGAGCTACGATGTGGGTATTGCGGAGGCACATGCGGTGACCTTTAGCGCTGGTATGGCACGGGAGGGGATGATTCCGTTTTGTGTCATCTACTCCTCCTTCTTACAGCGTGCTTACGATCAGCTGATACATGATGTAGCCTTGCCTGGCTATCATGTAGTCCTTTGCATCGATCGTGCGGGCTTGGTTGGTCAAGACGGAGCGACCCATCAGGGCGCCTTTGACCTCGCTTATCTCTGTACGATACCTAATATGACGGTGGCAGCTCCGATGAATGAGCACTACCTGCGTCACCTGATGCGGACCGCTTACGAGGGGCAGGAGGGCCCGATGGCAATCCGCTACCCACGGGGTGAGGGGTCGCTAGTGGACTGGCACTGTCCGGCGGAGCTTCTCCCGATAGGTAAGGGGCGTGTACTGCACGAGGGCGGACGTATCGCTCTGCTCTCTATCGGCACTATCGGCGTGACCGCTGAGGAGGTGCGTGAGCGTCTGCTCGCTGAGGGTGTTGAGGTGGCGCACTACGACTTGATCTTTGCGAAGCCTCTAGACGAAGAGTTGATCACGACCGCCCTAGAGCGCTACGATCAGATAGTCACCCTCGAGGAGGGGACGCTCATCGGAGGGGTTGGCGAGCGCATCGCAGCCTTAGCTCAGCGTCAGGGCTTCCGAGGGCAGATCATTCACTTTGGGCTGCCCGACACCTTTATCGAGCAAGGCTCTGTCGCCGAGCAGCGCCGCTACTGCGGTATCGATGCCGACACAATATATAATAGGATCAAAGCTGAGCTATGCGAATAGTAATTGCTGGTGCGGGCGAGGTGGGTACCCACTTAGCCTATAAGCTATCGGGCGAAGAGCAGCAGTCCACGACACTTATCGACTCTGACAAGGAGTTGCTGCGTCGTGTACAGCGCAAGTTTGATGCCTACACGATCGTAGGTGACCCGACGAAGCTGGAGGATCTGCAACTGACGGAGGTGCATGATTGCGATCTCTTTGTGAGCGTGATGCCTGGCGAGGCGGAGAATCTGCTCGCCTGTATGCTCGCTGCGCAGCTGGGTGCCAAGCGAACCATAGCTCGTATCAATAATCACCGCTATCTGGCGGAGCACTACCGACGCTTCTTCGGGAGTCTCGGTATAGACCAGCTTATCTACCCTGAGGAGCTAGCGGCTGAGGAGATAGCCAACAGCTTCAAGCACCCCTGGGCGAGAGTCTATGTGGAGCTACTCAACGGGGCTTTCGTCCTCGTGGGTGTCAAGGTGCGACAGGGGAGCATCCTCGTGGGGCGTCCGCTGAGCTGGACAAAAGGTCTGGACGACAAAGCCTTTCACGTGGTCTCTATCAAGCGTGGCGAAGAGACGCTCATACCTGATGGTCAGACCGTCATAGAGCATGGTGACATCGTCTTCTTCACCTGTCTCAACAAGGACATAGATCTCGTCCGTCAGTACTGCGACAAGGATCAGCGCCCCGTCAAGCGGGTGGTCATACTCGGGGGTAGCCTCATAGCACTTCGCACCGTCTCCAAGGCGCCGAGCAATATAGACTTTCACCTTATCGAGCGAGACCTGGAGCGCATCAAGGAGATCGAAGATGAGATCCCCTCCAATGTCAAGCTTTACGATGGCGATGGGCGTGACCTTACGCTCATCTCAGAGATAGGACTAGACGAAGAGAGCATCTTTGTGGCGCTAACGGAAAACTCGGAGACGAACATCCTCGCTTGCCTTGCGGCTAAGCGCTTTCAGGTGGCTAAGACGATCGCTAAAGAGGAGAACATCGACTACATTCCCCTTGCGGAGAAGCTTGACATCGGTACGATCATCAATAAGAAGGTGATCGCTGCGGGTAACATCTTTCACGCACTCCTCGGCTCCGACACGAAGACTGTCAAGTCGCTCACCATCGCACACACTGATGTGGCGGAGTTACAGGCTAAGAGCGGATCTGCCATCACGGAGCGTTTGGTCAAAGATCTGAATCTCCCGCAGGGTGTCACCCTCGGAGGTCTGGTGCGCAATGGCGTGCCGATGCTGATCGACGGTAATATGGAGATACAGCCCTATGATAGCGTCGTGGTTTTCTGTACCAATACACCTATGGAGCAACTCTCTAAGCTCTTTGACTGAAGCCCCTCGACTCCCTAATTCCTCTATTCCCTTTTTTGATCCAATCAAGCTCATGAGACGTATCAATCTACCCTTCGTGGGGAGCATCGTGGGGGTTATCTGTCTGATCGAGTCTATCTTCCTCCTCCTCAGCATCGGTGTGTCACTCTTGATGCAAGACTATGCCGTAGTGCCACTCCTAGTCACTCTAGGCTGTGCGCTACTGGTCGGTCTAGGCTTCCTCTGGTTCGGACGGCGCAAGCATAGCGACAAGCTCGGCCGTCGGGAGGCTATGCTCGCCGTGACGATGACATGGCTGGTGGTGGCGCTGATTGGTATGATTCCCTTCTTAGTCGGGGGGTACCTGCCACGCTTTAGTAATGCGCTCTTTGAGTCGGTCTCGGGCTTTACCACTACGGGTGCCTCGACCTTTACCTCTGTGGAGCATCTCCCCAAGGGTATTCTCTTCTGGCGCTCCATCATGCAGTGGCAGGGAGGTATCGGGGTCGTCGTCTTCTCGCTGGCGCTGAGTCCTGTGCTAGGCAAAGACATCGGACTCCTCTACCAAGCTGAGGTGACAGGCGTAGATCATGACCGCTTTATGCCACGTATCAAGGAGGTTGCCATACGACTGGCGGCTGTCTATACGCTCCTAACGCTGGTACTCATAGTACTCCTACGGCTCACGCCGATACCGCTCTTTGACGCTTCTTGCGTGGCTCTGACTTGTATCTCGACTGGTGGTTTCTCCATCTACGATCAGCCCTTTGAGGTGATCAATAGTCCGTACTTTGAGACGATCTTGATGATCTTTATGGTGATCGGCAGTCTTAATATGACGCTCATCTACTTCGCCTTCAAGGGGCAGGTCAAGCAACTCTTCAGGGACGAGCAGACGCGTTGGTTTCTTGGCATCATCTTCATCACGGCTACGCTCGTGACCCTACATCTTGTCATCAGCCAGATACAACCTCATATAGGGAAAGCGCTTCGCGACTCCTTCTTTCAGATTGTCTCGCTCATCTCCACCACGGGATATATCTATGCGGACTATGCCAGCTGGGGACCCTTCTTTATGCTGTGCGGACTCTTCGTCATGTTCGTCTGTGGTTGTGCGGGATCTACAGCGGGAGGCTTCAAGGTGATCCGCATCGTCATTATGTCCAAGACACTCCCCAAGGAGATCGCTCACCGCATCTCGCCAAGCCTTGTGGCTCCACTGCGGATCAATGGTAAGAGCGTCCCTGATGAAGCGGTCTACAAGGTGATGGGCTTCTTCTTTGGTTACATCGCTCTGATCTTCCTAGGCACTTTCTGTCTCACCTTCACAGGCAATGACTTCATCTCCGCTGGTACGGCCGCTGTATCGGCCATCGGCAACGTAGGACCAGCCTTTGGGGACTATGTTTTCAACTTTTCGAGCGCCTCTTCTTTTGATCTGCTTGTGCTGAGCTTTCTTATGTTGGCAGGTCGTCTTGAGCTTTTTACTGTGCTGAGTCTCTTCGCTCCAGCTTTCTGGCGTCGCTAGCCTCTTCGCATCGACACTTTAAGGAGGAGATAGTCGTCACTCGAGTCAAATGGTTGTGGTTACTTGAGAGCGCCTAGCAGATAGACTATGCAAAGGTAATATGGGGCGCCCATAGAGACAGCTCTCTAGTGTACTCAAGATCCGTCTGTAGCCTGCTACTGGCTCAATAGTCCACAAAGAAGAGCGATACAGTGACTAGTTCAAGCGTATAGGACACGAAGTCCATAACACAAACGCTCCCCCTACGAAACGCTTCGCAAAGCGCTCTACGAAGTGCTTCGCAAAGCGCAGGTTAGCGTGGCGCAAGACGGTAGAGTACGAAGGTGATGGCGAGGTAAACTAAGTTCGGCAACCAAGCTGCAAGCATGGGAGACATAGCTCCCGTGACCGCAAAGGAGGAGGTGACTGTCATGAAGAGGATATAGAGGAAGCTGAGTGACAGTCCCACAGCGAGGGCTAGCCCCATACCGCCCTTGCGCTTGCGAGCCGAGAGCGATACGCCCATAAGCGTTAGTATAAATGAGGCGGGGATCATCGCTATGCGCTTGTGTAGCTCGATAGCGTAGAGCTGGGTCGCTGCGCCTCTCATACGTTGTTGCTCGATGGATCGGTACAGTTGTGGTGTGGTGAGCATCTCGACATCACCCTCTGTGACGAGGAAGTCCTTAGGCGTGATCGGTATGATCGTGTCTAGCTGATTGCCCCTACGGAGTGAGTCTTGTCTCTCGCCGAAGTAGGTGATCGTATAGTCTTGCAGTTGCCAGTTGTGTAGCGTATCGTAGACAATACTATTCGCTATCATACGGCTCTGTAGATCTTTGCCCTCAAAGCGATCCATCGAGAAGGTATACCCAACCTTGCTCTCATCATTGTAATAAGACATAAACATAAAGGTCTCGGGCGCCACCTGCATTTGGATCGCATTGGCGTAGGTGATGCGCTTGTCCTTGATATATCTATTCTGAAAGTCTATCCTGATGCGATTGCCTGGGGGAATGACGAAGCTACTCAAGAAGAATGTGAGTATGGCGATTACGGCAGCGCCCAGCATGTACGGCTTGAGGAGTCTACGGAAGCTCACCCCGCAGCTTAGGATGGCGATGATCTCACTATGCTCTGCTAGACGCGAGGTGACATAGATGACCGCTATGAAGACAAAGAGCGGACTAAAGAGGTTCGCATAGTAAGGGACGAAGTTAGCGTAGTAGTCCCATATGATAGCTCGTAGCGGTACCTCTGGCTGTAGGAGCTTGTCTAGCTTTTCGGTCACGTCGAAGGCTATCGCCACCGCCAAGATCAGGACAATGGAGAAGAAATAGGTCGCCAAGAACTGGGTAAAGATGTACCTATCGACCGTAGAGATTACCTTGCGACGCATCGGACTCGGTTAGACGTTTTGACTCCTTTATATAGTAGTCTGCACCCTCGGAAGAAGCTCCTCCCGAGGGTTTTTGCATTGGTATAGGTCTGCGCTAGAGCTAACCATAAGTCTACTACTTAGCATAGCTCACGGCACGAGTCTCACGGATCACCGTGATCTTGACCTGCCCTGGGTAGGTCATCTCGGTCTGTATCTTGTGAGCGATGTCTGCCGAGAGCGTTTCGGTAGCCTGATCGTCTATCTCGTCAGCACCAACGATGACACGTAGCTCACGACCCGCTTGGATTGCATAGGTTTTGACCACGCCTGGATAGGAGAGCGCCAGCTGCTCGAGGTCTTTGAGACGCTTGATGTACGCCTCGACGATCTCATGACGAGCTCCTGGTCTAGCACCGCTTATGGAGTCACATATCTGCACGATAGGTGCTAGGAGCGTCTCCATCTCTATCTCCTCATGGTGCGCACCGACAGCGTTGCAGATGTCGGGCTTCTCCTTGTACTTCTCACAGATCTTCATACCGAGGATAGCGTGTGGTAGCTCAGGCTCCTCGTCAGACACCTTACCGATGTCGTGTAGCAAGCCCGCACGACGCGCTTTCTTAGCATTGAGTCCCAGCTCAGATGCCATCGCTGCACAGAGATTGGCTGTCTCACGAGCATGCTGCAGGAGGTTCTGTCCATAAGACGAGCGATACTTCATCTTACCCACCAGACGTACCAGCTCAGGGTGCATACCATGTATGCCAAGGTCGATGATTGTCCGCTTACCCGTCTCGATAATCTCCTCCTCGATTTGCTTGCTCACGCGATCTACTACCTCCTCAATGCGAGCTGGGTGGATACGTCCGTCCTGTACCAGTTGATGCAGAGCTAGGCGAGCTATCTCACGGCGTACGGGATCAAAGGCTGAGAGTACGATAGCCTCTGGCGTATCGTCTACGATGATCTCCACACCCGTGGCTGCCTCTAGGGCGCGAATGTTACGACCCTCACGGCCAATGATGCGTCCCTTGACCTCGTCATTGTCTATGTGAAAGACTGATACAGAGTTCTCAACTGAAGTCTCCGTGGCGATGCGCTGTATCGTCGCGACGATGAGTCGTCTAGCCTCTTGCGAAGCATTCATCTTAGCCTCTTCGATCACCTCTGCTGTGTAGGCAGCCGCCTGGTCACGAGCCTCTAGGCGCAGGGACTCGATGAGCTGCTCGCGAGCTTGGGTAGCAGATAGTCCGCCTATCTCCTCCAGCTTAGCTTGCTGTGTGAGGAGGGCTTGGCTTAGCTCCTCTTGCTTCTGAGCGACTAGCTGCTCCTGCTGCGCCATCTGCTTGCGCTGACGGTCTAGATCAGATGAGGCATCTTCTAGTTGCTTGGTACGTGCTGTGAGCGTCTGCTCGAGCTGCTGTAGGGTAGTCTCTCGGCTCTGCACCTGTGCCGTGCGATCAGCTAGACGCTCCTCCAGCTCTCCCTTGAGTTGCAAGGCGTACTCCTTAGCTTCGATCATCTTCTGCTGCTTGAGTATCTCGGCATCTTGCTGCGCTTTCTCTAGTATGCTGTCAGCCTCACGTAGCTCTTTCTTTTTAGCCTTATGAGCCTCGAGGATCACCTTGTCAGCACTCTCCTGAGCCTCCGTTAGAATGCGCTCCGCTCGCTGCTTGTAGAGGTGCATCACGGCAAGCCATACGGCTCCACCGCCTACGATGAGGGCTAGTAATATGAATAGAATCAGTAGGTATATGCTAATCTCCATAAATCGTTATCACTAAAGTGTGTATATCTAATTTGTCACAATGTCTCTAATATGATTGGTAAAGATACAGACACACCCTACTGAGAGAAGTCCCAGTGGTCAAACGTATGGATTCTAGCTATACATCTCAACCTTTCTGAAGAAAGGCTGGAGAGTCGCTCCCGCAGACTACAGCTGTCGCTCTAGCAGACTATTTACCTCAGAGAGACGCTTCAGCAACTCTGTCGTGTCTTTGCTCTCTTTGAGTACCTCACACTGCACGGCAATATCCACGGCCGCCATAAGCCAGTGAAGCTGCTCATCACTCTCTGCGGGTTGTGGGTAAGCAGCACGATACTTCTTGACGAGTGCCGATATCGTATGCTGTGCACGACGATAGTAAGGCTCCTCGCTACGCGGCACCTCAATGGGGATAGCAATCCCGTCGACAAGTAGCGTGATGCTCTGCGTCTCGTCTTGACGATGCTCTGATTTAGTGCTATGCAGATCCTTCTGTGCCATTAGTGTGGCTAAGTTGTAGCTGTACTATGTTGTAGCTCTAGGAGAGCTATGCTTTGGTCCATTCGTTTGATCATTTGGGACAGTCGCTCCTTAGCGATGCCCATATCAGTACCACTGACGATAAGTGCGCGCGCCATCAAGAGTTGCCTATTGCGACTCTCTAGCCCCTCCAGCTCATCACACTGCTCACTGAGCCGTGTCCTAAGGTCTGCTATCTCCCTGCGCTGCGTCTCTATCTCTTGTTGCAGCGCATCACGCTGCTCGATGAGTCGTAGAGCATTTTGGTAGAGTGCATCTAGCTGTAGTTGCTCGTCGTGCGTCATTTTGTCACCATGTGTATCACAAAGGTACAGAAAAAAGAGATTCGTCCCAAGAGCTTCTCTTAGCAAACGGTACGAATAGCGACTTATTAGACACGCTTACGCGTTGCTACGAAAAGGTCTCTCAAAAAGAGAACTGAGTAGAAGTTTGGCAGTATCAGATATTCTTCGTACCTTTGCAGGTACAAACGACCGCGGAGTGGAGCAGTGGTAGCTCGTTGGGCTCATAACCCAAAGGTCACAGGTTCGAGTCCTGTCTCCGCAACTAACGATAGGCGCATCCCTCCTTCGGGGTGCGTCTTTTTTTTGTTATCCGTCCGCTATGGCTGCGATGAGTGGGATGAGACTATTGCATAAAGGCGAATCGCGGTGTTGCTTTCGGGATTCGGCTTCGGTCACATACGGAGGTATACTCCCTTCAGACCTCACCCTCAGCGCCTTGCGCTTCATCCTTTCTGCAAAGTCAGGACAATCTTGCAAGCAAGATTGTGAGACTGTTGACTTGCAACAGTCTTGAGACGAAGATGAAGGAGAGCACGGCAGTAGCTTGATGCGCTTATTGGCAAAAGTGGCTAGATACGAAAAGCACGCTACAGACCCTCGTGAGGGTTCGTAGCGTGCTTTGTCATTTGTTAGGGGACGAGAGACGCAAATCGGCGCTCTCAGACTCCGATGTGTGGCTTACTTGTCAGCCTTCTTACCACGATTGCCGTAGCGACTCATAAACTTATCGACACGTCCTGCCGTATCAACGAGCTTAGCCTTGCCCGTGTAGAAGGGGTGAGACGTGTTGGAGATCTCTATCTTGATGAGCGGATAGGTCTCGCCATCGATCTCGATGGTCTCCTTAGCGTTGGCTGTACTCTTCGTGATGAAGACTTCGTCGTTGGACATATCTTTGAATGCCACTGGACGGTAATTCTCAGGATGTAGATCCTTTTTCATTGCTTTGTTGCGTTTAAGTAGTTAATAATCTTGCAGGGGCGTGGCTCTCCTTCCTCCTCAATAGTGGCGAAAGAGGGCTAGCGAAGGATCTTCCTATCGTCTAGCACCACGTGGATACCGCAAGGGCTTGCCTCGATCAAGTAGCAATCGGTGAGCTGCTCACACTTGGGAGACAAACTTCGAGGGGCAAAGGTACAATAAATATCTGAATCTTCGCCCCTCGAGACTTTTTCTAGATGGAGCCGTGTGGCTTGATGAGACGAGTAACCCGCTGTAGGGACTCTCGGCTCGTGTCTAGTGGTATGGCGTCTGTTGTATCAAAGGTTACAGCATCGTGGCTTTAACGGGGACGGACGCCCTCCCACTAAACACTCTCCGTGCGTCCCTACAGCGGGTTGCACGTCAAGTTGTTACACGTTAGAGTGTTACCTTGAACCAGTCGCTGCCGATCTGTAGGAGGTAGACGCCAGCGGGGAGCTGTGCGATGGAGAGCGTGGCGTCTCCCGTTGCCGTAGCGACTGGAGTACCCGTGAGCGTGTAGAGACGGATCGTCTCGTCTGCCGTGACACCCAGTACGGTGAGCGTTTGGTCGGTCTGAGCGATCTGATAGCGTGTGGCACTGACTGCATCGATAGCGTCATGCTTGGCGAAGATCACCTTGACCTCCGATGTCTTGTCGACAGTCAGCGTATAGCTCGCTTGCTCTTCGCCAGCGGGGATAACTTCACCATTGACTTGCCACTCTTTGACAATGTAATCGGTGAAGGCTTCTGCCTCGAAGAGCACCTTCGTACCCTTGGCAACGAAGGTCCCTGAGGTAAGCGGCTTGCCATCGACCGTGACCGTCAACTTGCCCTCACCCTCCTTGGAGAAGGTGACAGCATAGTTGTCCTCCGCCTTGGCAAAAGCAACGGTGACCGTCATCGGCTCGCTGTACATGTCTATCTGGAAGGTGGCATCTGTGATAGGCTTCTTATTAATCCCAGGGGTCATCTGGACGACATCATTGACACGCCACTCGGTGATGATGTACCCCTCGTCAGGCGTTGCAGTGAAGGTGAGCGGTGTGCCTGGCTCGACCTTGTCACCCGAGGTGAGCTCTGTGTCGCCTGCCATAGCCTTGATAGAGCCTCCCTCACTAGTAGAGAAGGTGAGCGACTGCTTCTCCCCAGGGTAGACAGCGCCCTCGCGAGCTATGTCTAGCTTGAGCTCAGGATCTTCATACCTGCTCTTACCGTAGTCGGGGTAGTATTCGTTGGTGACCTTGATGCTTAGCAGGATAGAGTCTAGCGGATTGTCACCGCCAAAGCCTCCGAAGCCTCGCTCGAGGATGATGAGGTCGCTCCCCTTGATGGTGTAATCCTGTCCCTCCTTGAGCGTACGTGGCGTGTTGAGCTGTCGTATCTGCTTGATTGTGGTAGTCTGTGCTTTGCCATCGGCATCTTTTACCTCGAGCATATCGGCTAGGTGAATTGTGTTTTTGTCTACGCACTCAGGAGCTAGGTGTATCCCCTCCTGACCATACTTGAAGGAGGTTAGCCCAGGGCGCTGGAGCGGCAGCGAAGAGTAGGGGAGGTAGTTGCGCGAGAGGTCTACCTCTGTGAGCGCTGCTAGCTCTTTGATGCCATCGATCTTGTAGAGGTTGCACTGCTTGAGTGTGAGCTTGGTTAGGGCGGTCAGACCTGTCAGGTTCACCGTCTCTAGGTTGGGCTGACGCTGTATATCGATCTCTTCTAGCGCTGTGTAGCCTGATAAGTCTAGATGCTTACTAGAGAGTTTGGTATAGTTGCGATCGGAGTCGGAGTTGGAGGTATATAGAGTCACCTTCTTGAGATTTGTGCGCTCGTTGGGGAGCTTAATGTTTGGCACATTGCGTAGGTAAACCTCTTCGAGCTTAGGGCACTCAGATAGGTCTACCATCTGCTCACGACTGTCCCGGAGCGTGTAGTTGTCTAGTCGGAAGGCCAAGATTTGTAGCTCGGGAGCCACAATCTTGCCAAAGCCTGAGAAGCTTGGTGTTACCGAGGCATTGCGTAGCTGCGTAAGCTGAGTGGCATCAATCTTGATGACCACCTCCTCCGTTGTCGCAGGGTCATACTTGTGATTGACACCCTGATAGCGTCCTTTGTATGGCTCTATGGCGCCATCGCCAAAGTCGATGTTGCTTGCCTCGGCACCCTCGAGGTAGGTCACCTCGAAGTTGACATACTGCGTACCCTTAGGTACGATCAGCTCGATCTCGGCGGTCCCAGCGGGAGCCTGAGCGGTACAGACCGCCTGCCCGAGGAGTAGGGCGGTCAGCATAAGTAGTAAATAGTGTAGTCGTTGTGTCATAGGACTTTTGCTTTGCATGATTGGTTTGTACAAAAGTACAAAAACAATGAGACTTGCGAGCTATGGCGATAAAATCGTGTTCTCCACGTGGAAAATCGGAAATATCCACGTGAAGAAAAAACATTCTCCACGTAGGGGCGTTTTGATTCCTCCGAAGTTTCATTTGATTCCTCCGAAGTTTTATTTCGTCTCCACGTGGAGAATGTTTTGTTTCTACGTGGAGATTTCGGATTTCCTCGGTAGCGAGCGAAGGTCGTGACTAGAGTAAATCGGAGTAAATCGGAATGGATCGGAGCTATCGGAGTAATCAAAATGAATCGGAGTTGCATCACAGCGAAACGTGTAACCTGCTGTAGGGACGCTCGGCTCGTGTCTAGTGGGATGGCGTCCGTTGTCGAACCAGCTTGACGCAGGAGCCTTTAACGGGGACGGACGCCCTCTCGCTAGATACTAGCCGAGCGTCCCTACAGCGGGCTACTCGTCAAGAGCGTCGCTGCTGCGGGTTACTCGTGAGATTTTCGATGGTGGTAGTACGCATATCGTAGAAGATTGTTATATTTGCCCTTGAGAACCTTTAGTGTTACTTCAAAGCAATTGTAGATACTCTTATTAAAACATCATAGCTTATGAAACGATTACTACTCCTCTTATCTCTACTATCTCTAGCTCTGGGGGCGCAGCTGTCTGCCCAGGAGCAGTATAAGGTGACCTACTCGGCTGGCGAGGGGGGATCTGTCGAAGCTACTTACTATGCTAAGCTTACAGAGGTGCCCTTCGCAAGTGGTGAGATGGTTCCTAAGGATGCTCAGGTCTATCTGACGGCTACTCCTAATGAGGGGTATGAGGTAGACGAATGGTTGGTCAATGACACACCTATGGATTATGTCCGGGGCAATAGCTTCTTTGGGGTGAGGATCGATGAACCGAAAGATATTCGTGTGACCTTTGTCTCTCAGGGTGGTCCTGAGCGCTTTACGGTCTCTTTCTTTGCTAGCGAGGGTGGCACGCTCTCAGCGACTTACTATGATCAGGATATGGTGTCCAATACCTTGCTGAGTGGGACGACCCTTCCTGAGGGCTCTTTTATCGAGTTCCTGGCAACCCCCGCCAAGGGCTACAAGCTGCAGAAGTGGGTGATCAACGAGGAAGATGTGGAGCCTGACCAGTATGAGCCGAACAAGTACTCGTACAATCTGCATAGCCCGCTGACGCTAGAGGCTATCTTTGAGCCTACTGGCGAGCAAGCGGATGCTTATCCAGTGACTTACACGGCTGGCGAGGGTGGTAGCGTGACGGGCTACTATTACGATGATGCTAGCAATAAGGTGACCTTCGAGAGTGGCGACTCCGTGCCTCAAGGGGTGCTGGTCAATCTGCTCGCTACGCCCGATGATGGCTATGTGGTAGACGAGTGGTATCAAGATGGAGAGCCTGCAGGAGACTTCTTCAAGGGGATCGATCTATTTACGCGAGCAGTTGACAAGCCTCTAGACTTCCGTGTCACTTTTCGCTCGACCAATCCTAAGCCTGATACCTACATCGTGCAGTTGGCTATAGTCGGGGATGGCGAGGTAGAGCTCTCGGGGGCTGAGTACTATGACGAGGTGCCTAAGGGAACGACTATCACCGTGTCGGCTACGCCAGATGAGGGACGACGTCTGATCTACATCAAGGCTAATGAGACCGACATTACCGAGGCGGCGAGTGTGGTCATCGAGGAGAATACGATGATTGTGGTGGCTTTCGGACTACAAACCTACCCTGTGAAGATAGAGGTCGAGGGCGAGGGAGAGATTAAGGTGGCTCCAGAGTGGGTAAACCTAGACTCGGTCTTTTACAAGCAAGAGTTGACTTTGCTACCTGTGCCAAAGGATGAGCATTGGGTGCTCGAGGAGCTGACTGCCGATGGTCGTGATATATTGGGCGATCTTATGGTGACAATCGAGAAGCCTACGACGATACATGCTAAGTTTGTCGATCACACGGCTCTCGCCACGCCTGATGTGACTCGTCATGCGCTCTATCCGAATCCCGCCCGTGAGCAGGTGACTATCGAGGGCGTTGCTGCGGGTACACGGGTGATGCTCTATGACCTGCGAGGTGCGCTGGTTGCTGAGACAGAGGCTGATGAGTCTCGTATGGCAACAATAGCGCTGACTGATCTACCAGCAGGGCGATACATTGTACGGGCTGGTGCGGTGAGTTACAGTCTGATTGTGCAGTGATGACTGTGTGCTTGTGCGCTAGCCACAAGGAGACTGTTGCAAAAGTCAACAGTCTCACAATCTTGGCAAGATTGTCCAGGCTTTGCAGAAAGGATGAAGCGCAAGGCGCTGAGGGTGAGGTCTGAAGGGAGCATACCTCCGTATGTGACCGAAACCGAATCCCGAAAGCAACACAGCGATTCGCCTTTATGCAATAGTCTCACAAGAGGCAATAAAAAGAAGCGAGCCGTCTAGTCTCTGAGTACTAGGCGGCTCGCTTGGTCTGTCTCTTAAGGAAATGGGGAAGTGTGGCGCAGGCAGATAGTCGGTTGTTGCCTGTAGAGAGTAGTCTCTAGGCACCACACTGCGCCAGCTCGAGTAGGTGCTGTATCATCTCTTGATGATGCGTGGAGCGTCTCGCTTGTGCGGCGTCGTCTAGCGCCTGAGAGAGCTCTGTGGGTGTGAGATAGGGTAGTCGTATATCCATAGTCGTCTAGTCATGTGATAAGGGGGAGCGGAGCTGTCAGTCCTATGGGCTACAGCTTGCGAGATTCCCTTTGACACAGACTAAACGCTTAGACGGGCGCAATATTGCGTTCCCGTACCATCTTGCGTAGATTGATCAGCGCATAGCGCATACGCCCGAGGGCTGTGCTGATGCTTACCTCGGTGCGCTCAGCGATCTCCTTAAAGGGTATATCCTCGTAGATCCTCATCTTGAGCACCTCTCGCTGCGCTTCGGGTAGATCCTCTACGCAGAGCGATATCTGGTGGTACAGAGCTTCCTGATCATCAAAGAAGTCCTCTGGGAGTTCACTCGCAGGTGTTAAGTCTAGGATCTGCTGGTTGGCATCGTAGTCGGTCACGTAGAGAGTTCGCTTCTCTCGGCGGAAGTGATCCATCATCATATTATGCGTCAAGCGTAGGAGCCACGCTTTGAACTTACCTTTGGCATGGTACTTACCATCCTTTAGGGTACGCATCACCTTGATGAAGACCTCCTGAAAGAGGTCATCAGCGACATCGCCATCAGCGACAGTTAGATAGATATAGTTATGTATGTCAGTCTCGTACCGACGGAGGAGCTCGGCAAAAGCTCTATCACAGCCCTCACAATATTGGCAGACGAGCTCATCGTCGCTGCACGTACGGAGTGTGGTCATATAGAGAGTGTCCTTTATGTTTGTAAAAGGTAGCTGTCTATCCTATAGGCTGTGATTGTTTTCTGATTGTTATTACACCGCAAAGTAACCAAATCTCCACGAGATATGCAAATCCTCACGTGTGACGACCAGTGCGTCTGGATGGTGTCTAATGGAGATGTCTTCTCCCCGTGGGCCGTTCGGGGCTTTGCCCCTTCGACCCACGGCTATGATTCGTCGGATCTCTCACGAGGTTCTATCCATCGAAGTAATCGGAGGACTTAGAGATTATAGACTAGAACGAGACAAGTAAGCCGTGTAGGGACGCTCGGATAGTGTCTAGCGGGAGGGCGTCCGTTGTGTCACAGGTTACAACGTTGTGGTTTTAACGGGGACGGACGCTCAGACCGAGCGTCCCTATAGATCGGGGTTACAGCGTTTGATGAGTGAAATTGTCGTGCTGACGTAGCTTGTGTAGGGGGCTGTGTCAAAAGTCTCTCCCCAACGGAAGGAGGAAGTCAGAGGATCTTGCATCTTTCGGTGTTTATTTCTAGAGCTAAACTC
>QWCY01001056.1_pt1 | contig 75843 bp, 72 predicted proteins | sample 1972631 | NCBI WGS metagenome assembly QWCY01 (sample SAMN09866696, study PRJNA288562) | Human gut metagenome isolate pre1_stool, whole genome shotgun sequencing... | isolation source: gut | host: Homo sapiens | place: USA: California
ATGTTTCATTGTTACAGATTCAAAATCATCAGGAAAAGGGCAATCCTTATATGTATTTTCTAATGTTAAACAATATTTTATTATTTCTTCTTTATTCATCAAATTTCTCCTAAAAAGTTTTTAATTTTTAACTTTAGAATACCTTAATCTTTTGATTTCTTCCGGAGCATCTTCCTCTGCACCCTCATATAAAATTTCTGTATCTTCAAATATAACTCTTATATCTAATGCTCGTACAGAGCCAATTGTCAAATATGCTTTTCTTTCTTGATTTTCCATAACACACTCCATAAATTTGTTATTTATCTATTATATTCTTATCTTTTAAACATTTCAAAAATCCATTACAACCTTCAACTATATCATTAAATGTAATTTCAAAATTCCCAGTATACCACGGATCAGCAATATCTCTAGGAGTATCTGAAAAATCTAATAATCTATAAATCTTATTGTCAACATCTTCCCCTACTATTCTTTTTATATTTATAATATTCGACTTCTCCATACCAATAATATAATCATATTTTTTATAATCTTCTGCTCCTAATTTTACTGCTTTTCTTTTTGTAAATGGTATTTCTTTTTGTATTAGTTTATCACGAGTACCATAATGAATATCATTTCCTATTTCTTCACTAGAAGTTGCTGAAGATTTTATATAAAATTCTTTTTCTAATCCTTGCTTTTTTACCATATCTTTGAGTACAAATTCTGCCATTGGAGAACGACATATATTACCTAAACATACAAACATTACTTTTATCATTATAGTCCTCACTTTCTATATAAGAGTTTTTTTATCGTTTTTTCTTTATGCTTGTGATTATAACATAAATAATAAAAAATATAAATAAAAAAAGAAAAAAGTCCTGTATAATATCACAAATTGATATTATACAGGACATCCATATTACCTTTCATTTGATTTTATTCTTTTTGATGAACAAATCAATCCTTTAATTTCATCATTTGAAATAAATTTTTTGTCTAGTGTAATTCCCATAAGAATTTACAAAAAGAATAGGTTTTATCACTTCCTGTTGCATCAGCTTTAAATGTTTTTTCATTAGTAGACCTGCACCCTGCATACCTAATATTTTTTTGTTCATCATATCCAACAAATATAGCATTATGATAATATTTTTCTTCATATATTAAGTTATTTTCTATACATTTTTTTATTAAATCTTGTACTATACAAATTGGAATTAAAAAAACTCCTAATATATAAATTATTGAAAAGTATTTCTCAATTTTTTTCATTTTATTTCTCCATCATAATACAAAAATACTATTTTTTATTAATTTTATATCATAAAAATTAGATTTTTTCAATTAAATTAAAAGATATAATTATTAATTTTAAATAATTATACCTCTTTTACAATATTATTTTTTTAATTATTGAATATACTTAAAATTTGTATTATTCATCTACATTAACTGATACTAATACATCTGTATTATCTACTTTTAATGCCAAATATGGTTGATCCTTATTTTCTTCCTTTAAGTACAATATGAAATCACTGTCAAATATCATTTTTCTTGATTTATCTCCCAAGTCTTTCATTGTAGCATCTATAACTGCCTCACTTTTTACACTTCCACCTACATTATTTAATTCAAAATCTATTGTTTGTAATGCCTGTTTTATATAATATTTGCTATTTTTTATCTCTCTTCCACATAATTCATCATAGTTAATTTCATCATTTACTTTTATAAATGGTACTCTTAACATATCTTCTTTTTCAAATGTTGTTTTTCCAGAATAGCTACTTTGTTTCTTTTTTATTTCTTCATAATTTCCTTCAAATGATTTATTCTCCCCTGTTGTTTTATATAAAATTACTTCTTCTCCTTCTTTTGTTTTTAATTTAATAGCAAAATCATCTTCAGAACTATAAAACAATATTTCTACATTTTTACTTGCAATAGGATTATTACTACTATCTACTCCAAAACATTTTATTCTAGTTTCTGAATTATTAAATTTCATACTTCCCATTGCTGTTGAAAATGGTTCTAAAAAATTAAACTCTTTTTTCAACATTGCATATAATACATATCCATTTGAATCATTCCAATCAATTCTTTCTATTAATTGGCTATTCTCATTAAATTTTTGTTTTATTCCATTTTGAATTTTATTTTTTAAGTCTTCACCATTTGCCTGTCCTTGTATCTTAAAATATGAGTTTTCTGATAATTGATCAGCTGTAAAAATTTGTTTGTTTAGTTCATTTGCTAGTTCTGATTCTCCATCTTCAAATTCAACTTTTCCTTTTATAACATCATTCATAAAATCATTCCATACCAAATTAAAAGTACCTACCCACACCTTGTTACTATCTATTGTCGATAATTTACTTGTATATGTCGGTGTTATTTGTGCTTTTCCTGTAAAACCTTCAATAATTTTCATTGTAGCATATACTCCACCTGCAAGTAAAACACTTATGCATAACATTATTATAATTACTTTTGAAACCTTATTCATTTCATCAAATCCTTTCCTTATTAAAATTTTTCGTAGTTCTTTTTTGCCTCTATGGATAAGATTTTTTACATTTTGAATTGACTCGCCAAGTATTTGTGATGTTTCTTGATATGTTAATTCTTCAATTTTGACTAAATACATTGCATTTTTATATCTATCGTCTAACATATTTATTGCCGTAATTATTGCTTGTCTTTTTTCATTTTTTGTTATAATTTCGGCTACATCTTGTTCTATTTTAATACTTTCATTCACAATATATTTTTCGTTTATTTCAGTCCTTCTTTTTTCCATATTTATTTGATTATATGCTCTACTTTTAGCAACTAAATATATATAATATTTAAAACTATAACCATCTTTAATTTTGTTTTGCATAATATAAACAAATACATCTTGAGTAATGTCTTCTGCTTTTTGGTAGTCTTTTACTATATTATAAACAAAGTATTGTATTTTATCTTTATACTTGTTGTATAGCAATTCAAAAGCTCCTTTTTCTCCGTCTAAATATTCATTATATAATTTTATATCTAAATCTTTTTCCATATCTTACCCTGCTTTCATATATATAAACAGATGAAAATTTAAAAAGTTTCAATTTTTTGTGTTTTTATTGTATCATAATTTATATTATAAAAAAAGCAACCAATTATAAAAATTGGAAGAATCTTTTTTAATATCTTCCAGTTTCCTTGCTTATTTTAAATTTAATGGAATTAAATTCATATCAGGAAGATTTGTAAGCATTTCTCTCATTCCAAGTCTAAATATTTCTTTTTGTTCAATAAAATAAAGTTGACTGCCTAAACTTAAAAGTTTTTGTATAACTTTTAGTTCCTTATAATTTAAAATTTCAATTTTCCCATCTTCAACAAGATTTTCAACTTTAGGATTATCTTCTTTCAATTTTCTTACTTGATTAATAAGTTACTTATATTCAGGTTTTTTCATTAAATATGTTACTCTATATTCTTCAACATACTCTAAAAATTCATCTGAACACTCGTTATAAAATGATTTTCCTTTCATTCTATTCTTTTCACTAAAAGTTTTTCTTTCCTTTTTTAGCATATCCGCATCACAAAAACCAAGTTTATAATATTTCCTACACCAGTAATCCATTTCTAGAAAAAGAGCATTTTCCAAATCTTTTATCAAATCATTTATTTGTTTTATTTTTGTGTCATCTTCTAACTTTAATTCATTAATAAAGATTTTCAACTTTTCTCTCTTTTCAGATACCTCAAATTTTTCTGTCCCTTTTGTAAATTTTTCACTAAAACATAGTTCATAGTCTTCACTCCTTATATCATATAATTCGTTAAAAACACCATCCTTAAAATTATTTATCATTTTTATTCCCTCCTTTGTTGTCATAATATAGTATTTGTTTTCAAAATAAAAATGTGTGATTTACCTAATTGGGTCTTTATCATAGTCTTGACTTTTTAAATTATCATCTTCCGACTTTTCATCATCTTCCATTATAATACTTTCTTTTTCATCTAGTTTTAATAATGCATTTACTCTATCTAATCTAGTTGATTTTTCTTTTAATTCATTTTCTTTATCAAATGGAATTTTTACATCAATTTTTGCATTTTCAAATTGCTTTTTAGTATTTTCTAATTCATCTTTATTTTCTTCAAGTTCTTTTCCAATATTATATAAAGCATTATCAATTCTAGTTATATTTCCGTAAATGTCATTTCCTAATGAAATTTTGTATTCAGAATTTCCTTTTAAAAATAATTCAAATTCTTGTTTTGCAACATTTATTTGTAATTCTAGTTTCATTCCTCTATATTCTCCTATTTCTTCTAATTCTGAATTTTCTTTTGTTTTACAAATTTCTAATATTGCTTTTCCTGCCATTTCTTTTTTATTATATTGTTTACCTTTTAATGTCATAGGAGAAAATTTTTCTTCATTTTCTATATTTGTATTATTTTTTACTAAATTCAAATCTTTTTCAATACCTAAAACCTTATCTTCTAATTCTTTTATTCTATTTGGATAATATTTTACTATCATATCTTCAAGTCTATATATTTCACTTAAATAACTTTGCTTTAATAATTTTAGTTTTGCAACATCTGTATCTAATTGAGTTTTTTCTAGAATTAAAGGATTTCCTGCTGCTAAAGCTTTTATTTCAGCATAGCTTAATGCTTTTTCATCAACATCTTCAGCACTTCTGACAGGTGTTCTTGATGTCATTATTTGTGATATAAATTTCTGCTTTGTTTCCACTAACTGAAACAACTATGCATCAAAAGTTTTTTCTGTTACATAAGTGTAAATATATACAACATCATTTTCATTTCCTTGTCTAGGTCCGTCTACCGATTTCTTTGAGTTAAATCTGAAGGTCGCCACGGACAGTCTAAATGATGAAGTGCAATTATTTTATTTTGGCAGTTTGTTCCTGCTCCCATTTTTGCAGTAGATCCCATTAAAACTCTTATATTTCCAGCTCTTACTTTTGAAAATAATTCTTGTTTTTGAGTATCATTATTTGCATCATGTATAAACGTAATTTCGTTTTCTGGTATTCCTTTTTCAATTAGTTGTCGTTTTAAATCTGTATATACATCTGTAAATTTCCATTCTTTTAGTTTCCATTTTCCGTCTACAAGTTCCATCTCATAAGGATTCTCCATTGTGCCTGTGTTTTTGGGTTTGACAAATCACAAAATACTAATTGAGTTGATTTTTTTTCTGCAGTTTCTTTCCAAATTCTATAAATATTTTCTGCACACGAATTAACTTTACTATTTTCAAAGTCTGGTAACATATCATTTATTAATCTCTGGTCTAATGCTAATTTTCTTCCCTCATTAGTAATTTTAAGCATATTGTCATCATCATATAGGAAACACTCGCCCAAATACAAGGAACAAACAAACTATATAGTTCATCATCTGTATATTGTTCAAATTGAGTTCCTTTAATGTATTTTTTTATAGATGACATATAATCTCGAATATTATCAGTTACCATATTATAAGCATTACGAATAATTGCTTTGTAAAGCTCTGAATTTTCGCTTTCTACTTCAAATGTTGCATCTAAAGTCTCTATAATATCTTGTTCATATTTTTCTTCAATACTCCATAACTTATATGGTGTATTTTTATAATTATGAGTATCAGATACATCAAAAACTAATTTGAAAGGATATTGACTATTTTCGTCATTATCAAATATGAATATTCCATTTGCATTCTTGTTTATCCATCTTTTTACTCTATTGTTCCAAGTTAAAATATCGGCACAAGCTGTTGCATCAGGTCTTTGAGCATAAATTAAAATTTGATCTGCAAAATCATATTTGAAATTCCAACTACTACTATCTAAAAATGAGAGCCAATTTTCTTCTGTTTTAGTTACTTCCAATAATGTTTCTTTATATAATTTTCTTGTTTCTGTTATTCTTCCCATTTAAAACCTCCCTTCTTTATTATTTAATTCATATCAATAAAAAAATTCCATAATCCTTTTGTTTCTATTGCATCTTGTATAATCCATATTGTTTCTATGTCTTTTAATGTTACGTTTGGTATATCTTCATTTTGATTTATCTTTTTCAATTCAGATACTTTCATATTCAAAACATCTTTTTCGTTTGCCATACCTATACTTTTTAATTTTTTTATTAAATTCTTTTTATTTTTAGAGCTATTTTCCGACATTATGCACCTCTTTCACAAAAAATAACCTTACTTTAAGGTTTTACTTAAAATAAGGTTTTCTATTGACTTTTTTATTAAATTTGTATTATAATAGATATAGGAAATGACAATTCCGTAAGATACGGTTTTGCCACGAAAGAGTTTTTTTATAAACCATTCGTCTCAGCAAAAGCAGAATGGTTTATTTTTTATTTATGTAGTTGCTTATCAACCCAGTTCTTATAAAGAACTGCAATTAAGGCAACGTTTAATGTTAAAGATAACATTAGCAATATTACAAAAAATAGTATTACTTTAACCATAAACATCACCACCTTTCCTACGATGTAATCGCAAAATTGGTGGCAAAACCGTTCCACTAATCATCAATTTCCTATGCAAATCATTCTACAATATTTTTTTAATTCTGTCTATAATATTTTTGATTTTTATTTATTTTTCTTTTTTCTACTTTTTTTCTTATAATCATAAATAAATGCTCCAGCAAGTGATATAGCAGATAATCCTCCAATTAAGGCAAATATTTCTGTATGTCTATTATCTCCTGTGTTTGGCACTTCAATTATATCATTTTCAAAATCAATACTATATATTGAATCATTTTCTTCTATTAAATTTCCATCTGCAAATACTCCATTGTCATTTATTTCAATATTTACTATTTTATTTGATAATTCATATCCCACTGGTGCTTTTATTTCTTTTATATAGTATTTTCCATATCGTAATTGATCAAATACAACATATCCATCATTTTTATTTGATTTTACTTCTTTTATCAAATTATTACATTCTTCATCTTCATAGATTCCAAATACAAATTTTTCTTTTATTAATTCTTTGGTTTTACTATCTATTTTATTTAGTTTGATATTTTTTAATATCGGCATATCTTTCATTTCAATTTTTTGAGTTTCTTTATCAGTTGTAACTACAAATTCAATTTTTTCAGTTGTTTCATATCCATAAGGTGCTGTTTTTTCAATCAATTCATATTTTTTGTTTTCTTCTAATCCTGTTACTTTGTGTGGCTCTTTTTCAGATACCCATTCATCTATAATATTCCCATTTTCGTCAACTACCTGTAATTCTGCTCCCTCAATTTCATCTCCAGTTACTAAATCTGTTTTTGTTATTTCAACACTTTTATCTATTAAAACAATTTCTTGTGTTTCTTTTCCATAAGTTACTTCAAATTCAACATCTGTTGCAATAGCAAATTCATCTGGAGCATATTCTTCGTGTAATATATATTTTTCTCCTTCAGTTAGTCCTTTTATATTATGATTTTCCTTACCAGAAACCCATTCATCTATTACAGAACCGTCTTTATCAAACACTTTGATTTTTGCACCATCAACTTCATTTCCTCCAATATCTTTTTTGGACATTGTAACTATTTTATCAATCATTTCTACCTTTTGAATTTCCTTTGTATTTTCAACTTTAAATTCTACTGAAGTTGCTTTTGTATATCCATCTGGTGCAATTTCTTCGTTTGATTTATATGTTTTTCCTACAATTAGTCCTTCAATTTTATGATTGTCTTTGCTTGATGTCCAAGTATCTATAATTTTTCCATTTTCATCTGTAACTGATAATTTTGCTCCTTCAAGTTCATCATCTCCAGTTATTGATTTTTTTGAAAATTCAAATATTGTTGTATCATTTGAGATATTTTCTTTATCTTCATATACTTTTCTTATTAAATCTTCTTGTTCAAATTTTATTTCATATTTTGTATCATTTAAAACAAGTCCATCTAATGTTTTAGTTTCTTCAAGTTCATAAGTTCCCATTGGTAAATTTTCAACTTTTAGATTTCCATTTTTATTCAAATTATAAGTTCCTATTTCTTGACCTTTTGAATAAATCTTACTTCCATCAGCATTATCAATAATATCTTCCTTTGCAATTAGTTTAAATTCTATACCAGACAAATCACTTGTGTCTATTATTGATGTATCTATATTTTCTCTTAATGCTATTGTTTTGTCTAGTTCGTTTTAAAAAATTCTATAAATTTAAAATCTTTAATTTGTAATTTTTAAAATTTTAAAATTTCAAATATAATATTTTTTTATTTTATTTTTTAATTTAAAAATTTTTAATTATAAATCTGAAGCAAATTCTATTTTGTAAAAACTTTGCACAAAATTTTTCTATATTTTTTATATATAAAATATTTATATTAAATATAAATCTACAACATCAAAAATAGTACTATTCCCCTACTCTACTGATTTTTTAGTTTTCTATTTGTTACATCTAGAGATTGTCCAGACAAACTACCGGGATTTCTTTCTTCTAATCTATTATCAATAAGTATTTCTTTTTCTTTAACATTTATAATTTTATGCGTTATGTGGGACTTTTCCATGTCTTATTATATATACTTTCATTATATTTCACTCCTAGTTGCAACTTGCTTTTCAAATCATTTTATCTCTAATTATTGCATTTTCTGGAGTATACTCATAATTTAACATATTGTTTACCTCCAATTTTATTCATTATTCAAAAAATTCATCACTAAATCTATAATTACTTCTTTTTCCTTTGGATTCGATTCAGCAATTAATAAAGTAAGAGCCGTTAATGTATTATTATCAATTACTTGTTTACCGTTTTTATATAATATTCCGTAAAAATTTAGAAAATATATAAACAAAGTTGCTGCAATTCTTTTATTGCCATCTGCAAATACATGATTTTTTACTATTAAATATAAGAAATTTGCTCCTTTTTCTTCTGTACTCTTGTAAATATCTTGTCCGTGCAAAACTTTGATAAATATTTCCAATAATTGATCCTAATATACATTTTTAATATGCTCATTAATAGTAGATTTTGCCTTTCCAAACAATTTTGACATTTGCTCTTGTTGTGTAAGCCACACTGTTTCATCTTTTAAGTTTACTTCTAATTTTACTCCTTGGTTTTCAAATAAAATAATTTCATTTCTTTTTTCGTCCATAAGAACACATCCTTTATATAAAATTTAGTTCTTATAAGTTTTAACTTTCTAGTATTTTTGAACTATTCTTGTATATATATTAAAAATACTCAATATTAACATTTGTTTTTATAATTTTACAATTGCCTTTTTATTATTCAATTATTAATAGCTAATTGCCAATTCTTTTATTAAAAGAATTGGCAATTATGGGGCATTAATTATGTTTTTAGTTTTTAGCTTTTTTGAACACCTGACTTTCCTTAATCCATGGTGCTAAAACTACGATTTTTTCTTCGGTATCCAAATCAATATACATAGGAGCATTGATATAAACCTGTTCTCCTTTTACTGCTTGATTCATATACACAGGATCATAACATTCAACTTTTACTAATCCATAATGTTTATTATAGATAGTATAATAAGTCGGCCATAAGAAAGCATTAGTTGCGTCAACAACTTCAGCCTTTGAACAGAATGTGTCAAGCTTATGGAGTCTCCGTTTCTCTTGCATTTCTAAATAATTGTTTCCTAAAATAGGCTGCATCCAGAAACGTCTTCCATTTATTAGTCCTACTGTTCTGTGGCACTCTTGTTCTAGCATTTCATCTAATGTATCAAATGATGCATATTTTTTTCTTCTTGAAAATATTAGACTTAAATCAGTTTTATCATACAGCTTAATAAACTTATTTTCTTTTAATAGTCCAAAATTCTCTTGAAGTTTTCTAACTGATTCGACACCTTTAACGACAATATCAATATCTGAATTTTTCTGATAGCCTTCAATTAAAATACTTCCTTCAATTCCAATATCATCGAGAGTAATACCCAACTCATTCATCATAATACTGATTATTAACTTGGCGTCATTTAAAATATTTTCTTCTCCAGAGTACTGATAAAGTTCTTTTGCTTTTTCGAAAGGATTATAAATCCTTTCGATATCATTCACATCAAATAAGCACAACTCTTCTCCAAACCTATGCACTTTTTTAACTTGCGTGTTAGTGAAAAGTTTTGAATATAAAATAGATTCTTCAATTGAATTATTACGCCCATAATGATATCCATTAATCAATCTTGAATCTCTTTCAGAAGCTTCTACGCGAAAGTACTTTGGAATTCCAATAACTTTACCTGTTTCGTAACAATGTTCCGATACAGTATGGCAAATTGTACCGTCTTTTAATCTAAAATAATCTGGAAAATTGATTAAATCACTTGTGCATTCAACATTGTACAATTGTTTTATCTCAAAATACAATCTGTTTGCATTTGAAGAATGAATCGTATTCTTCAAAATACTTAATCCATATTTTCTTCTGAGTGTACCTTCAACACTGCAAGATGGATTTGTTGCACCAACGAAATCATTAAATCGATTCACAGCATCCTTTGCCTTTACCAAAAAAAATACTGAAATTCCTGATGTCATATAACTTAACAATTCTATGAAATAAGGCTGTTCTTTGCTTTCGTGATACAATACGCATACATCATCTACAGTAAGCCGTTTTTGGACAAAATTGGTAGTTTCATATCCCTCCTTTTGAATATCTTTGATAATATTATCAATGATTTTTCTCTCATAAGCATCAGGTTTCAATACACATAAGGTTACATCGTTTTCTACTTTTTTGTTGTACATAATGATACCTCCATTTAATGGTGATAAAAATAATTACATTTTTATCTGACTAATTAAACTTGCAGAAAAATTATAACATATTTTGTTATATTTGTCAAACATTATGTAAACATCAAAACTATGCAAATACTCCTTTTGTATCTGATAACTTAGCCATTCCTTGATAAGGACTATAATAACTTTCTTCATTATTACAATATTCTACTATTTGATTAATATTTTCGTTAATTTTCTTGAAACCTTCAATATATAAATCAACTATATTATCATTCATTAAGTAAAATGGTGCTGAACTTGTATCTCCTATTGCAAAAGTATTATCTATTACAGCTAATGTTTGTTTATGACTACTATCTGAATAATTCTCTCTATATAAATTTATATTTTGTTCATTAAATATCCATGGATATAATTCAGACTTATCTGTATTAAATATTTGCTGAAAAATTGCTTGTCTATATACAGGATGTGTTTGATATAATCTTGTAGTTAGTCCTTCTTCTTTTAAAATTTGCATAATTATTTCTCTAAATTTTCCTGTGTTTTTCACATTCAAATTAGATGTATTACAATCTATTCTATACAAATGATATACATGCTCATAGCCATCTTCGATTCTTGGTGGTCGTAAATATTTTATATTATCAAAGAGAAATTTAGTTAATTTATTTGCATTATTTTGAATTCTACTTATTGTATTATCAAAATTTTCTAATTGATATTTCAAAAACAAGCAATTAAATGCACTTGGCTTATAATTATATCCATATGTAAAATAATTATAATAAAAATTAGTATCTCCTTCTATTATTTTTTGTGCATATGTCTTTACTGAATTTGCATTATTAAATAAATCTACATTATTTGTGCAAATGCCTCCAAGTTCACCACATGAAGCTAATTGTTTAACAGGCATAAAGCTAAAACACCCTATATCTCCATATGTTCCAACATATTTATTATCAACTTTTGCACCAAATGCTTGAGCACAATCTTCAATTAATTTCACATTATAATCATCTGCAATTTTTTTCAGTTCTTTAAGATTACAAGGATATCCTTGCATATGCACAGCAATTATAGCTTTTACTTTTTTAAATTTCTTCAATAATTCAATTACATTGTTTTCATCTATATTATATGTATCTTGCTTTATATCAGCGAATATTGGAATAGCGCCTACTCTTAATGTTTGAAATGCAGGAGCTGCAAATGTCCAAGTTGGTACAATAACTTCATCTCCATATGAAACTCCACATGCAATTAGTGCAGAATGCAAAGCAGATGCACCTGAATCAAAAAAAGAAAAATATTTTGTTTTTAAAAAATTTGACATATTATTTTCAATTTCTGAAATTTTATCATTTTTATTTGATACAAAATCTCTAGATGCTAAATATTGATTCAACTCATTTTTATCTTCTACTTTTGGTGGCCACACACTTCTGAAATTATTTACATTATCACAGACTTTTTTGGCATCTTTATTAAAGAATACTAAATTGTTCATAAACTTCCCTCCATAATTATATTTTTGATTTTGTATAATAAACTATATTAAAATAAATATTTAAAAATTTGTTCTGGATATAAAGTTAACTCTTTATCTTTAAATCTATTAATATCTATCCACATTGCTTCTGTTTCTGAATCATCATCTATTACAGAATATTTTTCTTGATAATCTTTATCATCAATATAAGCATCATAAAACAATACTAATTCATGTGCATTTTTACCTTTATAATTAAATATATTTTCAGAAATGCCTAAAAATTTTCCAACCTTTATATCTATGTTGAGTTCTTCTTTAAATTCCCTTTTTAATGCATTTTCGCTTTTCTCTAAAAATTCTATTCCGCCACCCAAACATCGATAAAATTCCTGTTCTTTTAATTTATCATATCCCTTACTAACTAACAGTTTATTACCATTTCTAACTAATCCAAGCACTATAGGTCTAATTTCTTTAAATTTATCCATATAAAACTTCGTTCCTTTCTACTAATATATGTATAATTATACCATTTTATCTATAATATTACAATTATTCTTCAAACTCTTTTTTCGTATTCCTTATTAATTTTTAATTATTATTCTATCCTATGTAATATATTTTCTATGTAAATTTTTAACATTAGTTTGATTAACCATTCTTTTTGAAATTTCAAACTTCCACATAGTGTTATTGTCTTCATTACCACACCTCTAACTTTTTAATATTTATTAATTTCCGTTCCATTTTTTAAATAAACTTTTATCTGTCTTATGATATGAGGTATATTATAATTCCTGCTTTAATTCACTTCCTACCTATAAAAAATGTTTTAACATTTTTTATAAACATCTTATTCAATCCATTTTTTAAATATTTCTATAACTTCTGGCCTATTTTCAATATAATCAAATAATATGTTTAGAATTTCTTTATATATTTTGCATCTATATTCTTGTGGGTTTTTAGCAAATATGTTATTGTCTTGTGCTAAATTTATAACTGGGCATGTGCCACAATATGGCATGTATACACAATTGCGGCAATATGGTAGGCATTCTGTACAGGATGAAATGCACATTGCTTTTGTTGTGTCACTTTGCATTAATTCAGTGTATGAGTTTTCATAAACATTACCTATTTTAAAACTATCATTTCCCATTTCAGCCAACATTCGACCTTCATCACAGGTATAAATATTTCCATCATAATAATATGCAAGTTGACCAATAGCTCCTCCACAAGGAGATCTTAAATCCATATAATTTACTGCTTGCTTCAATAGTATTTTCTTTAATAATATAGCACTATTTCCTTCTGATAAAAATATTCCTTGTTTATTTTTTTCAATAATATAGTCTAGAGTTTTTTTGTAAAATGATATAAAGTCTTCTGGTGAATATCCTACTTTTTCCCAATTTTTATCTGCTTTTCCTAGTTTTGTTAATGGTCTTACAAATATGCTTTCTAAACCAAGACTGATATATTCATCTACTATTTCTTTAGATTTATTTAAGCTGAACTTGGTAGTGGTTTCTATGGCATTTACTTTGATGCCTTTTGATTGTAATAGTTTGATTTTTTTAACAGTTTCTTTATAGGAATCATAGTTTTTGTATGGTCTATTTATATTTTGCAATTCGTGGTCTCCATCTATAGAAGTGCAGATTGCCACATTATTTTCTACTAAGAATTCCAGCATTTCATTTGTTAGTAATGTTAAATTTGAGACTAAATTATAATCAATATTTTTGTTTCCTTTATTTTCTTTTGAGTATTCTATTATGTATTTTATTGTTTCAAAATTTGTTAATGGTTCTCCACCTTGAAATTCAAAAGATAAATAATTGCTAGGTGATTGTAGAGCTATATCGACGGCTTTTTTGGCTGTTTCAAATGTCATTTTAAAGTTTTCTTTTTCACTTAAATTGCCAGCTTGACAGTATATACAATTAAAATTGCAATTTTTGCTAACAACAAATATATGTAATGATGTTGGAATTAATAAATATCCTTTTGAATATCGTAATTTCATGGCTTGTTTAGTTGCAAATATTTCTTCATTTTCTTTGTATATAAATCCTTTTTTTAGTAAATTTTCTTCTACATTGCTTTCTAATTTCATTTTTTGTAGTAGCTTTTTAAAATTTTCTTTTGATAAAAATTCATACTCTCCTATATCATTTGTTATTAAATATTTATTATTTTTTTCTTCAAAATTAAAATAGTTTAATTTATACATAATCTTATTCCTCAATTTTAGCTTTTTATTGGTTTTATTATAATATCTTTTATATTAATAGTTGAATTAAAAAATCCGCCGCACCAATCTTGTGCAGTACATCCTTCACATTGTTCTTTATAGCGAATTTTATAGTCTGTTATACTTTTACGAGATATACTATATAGTCTCTCGTCTATGCAGCATAGTGGAAAATTGTATAGATTTGTTACAATTCCATTTTCTATAAGTTTCATACAGGCTTTATATAAATAATCATTTACATCAGAAAAATTTATCCATACCTTTTCTTTATTTTTAAATGCGTTTCCAGTCATCTCAAGTGCCATAATATTTACCATTTTTACTTGTGGTATATTTTCTACTATGAATTTTGCAATATTTTCAAGTTCATTATAATTCTTTTTTAAAACTACAATTCTTATTTCTACATCAATATTTTTATTTATTAGATTGTAAATTCCGGTAAGTGCTTGTTTAAAACTTCCTTGAACTCTTGTGATCTCATCATGTAATTTAGACTGACTTGCGTAAATAGGAATTGCAAATCTTATATTGTTAGGAGTTACTTTTGATATTTTTTCTGTATAATTTCCAACTGAAAAAACTCTACCATTGGTTAATACTAAAAATTCTGTGTTTGGTAAATAAGTTTTGCATGTTTCAAGTACTTTAATAAAATCTTCTTTTAGTATTCCTACTTCTCCACCTGTTATAGTTATGTGTTCTGTATCATCTGGAATACATTTAATGTGTTCTAATATTTTTTTAATACTTGGATTTTCTTTAGTGTTCCTAACAACATCAGAATCTGGACACATAATACAGTTTGAATTACATTGGTTTGTAACAACTATAGCATTGTCATTTGAGTCGTCTCTGTATAATATTCTAATAACACCATTACCAAGCATTTCTATAACATCATAGTTTATTAGAGTTTCAAAATTTTTTATATTATAGCCATAATTAATATTTGTTAAATCTATGTGTTTAGGTTGAGTTTCAAATATGTATCCTTTACAACCTTTTTGATATTTTTCAAGACTTTCATTATCTAAAACTTGAATGTAATCTGATGGGTCATCTTTAATGTTTGTATTTTTTATTATTTTTCCGATTATATACTTATCATTATTTCTTATAATAATATTTCCTTTTAGTGCAACAGGTCTATTAATCATTTCTTATATAGTCATTTATGTTTGACTATCTCCTTTCTAAATATATAGATGTAAGATAAAAAAGATAACTTCTCCAATAAGCATAAATGGTGCGAATGGCATGTGTCTAACTATTACTATATTTTCTTCTCCTTTTGTCGATTTGCTCCATCTTTTAATGCTATTTACTTCATCTTCGGTGATCCTAGAATCTGTTGCTTCAGTTGTTTGTTTAGGTAGTCCTTTTATTCTTGAATTATAAAATTTTAATACGCTTCCGTATGATAATATCATTCTTGGCTTTAAATCTGCTATTTTTATACATTTATAATTATATTGTTCTGAAACATTTCTGAATAGCATTATTGCAATTACAATTATAAACATTTTTATGTTGATTGGGTAAATATTGAATTTCATAATTAAGTAATAAATAATATTGCAAATAATTGATATAATAGTTACTATTTTTATTTTTTTCTTACTTTGTATAATTCTATAAATAAAAATAAGTATAAGCATATTGCATATAAGTATAAGAGCTCCATTTTTCTCTTGAAAAGTTGGGAAAAATGAAAATACAATATTATTTATAAATAATGTTATGAAGTATCCCATAAAATATTTTTCGAGCCATTCTTTTACATCTTTTACACAAAATTTAGTACTTTTTATTTTTTGAAATTTTTGCTTATCTTTTGTCCATAAAAATATAGTTTCTATAACTACATAAAAAAATGCAATGCTAAATATAATTATTAGTAGATAAATGCCTGGAAACACATTGGTTGTATCAACTTCATATAGTTCAAATGGTATCATTATAATCATTGCTATAAATAGTTTTGCATCACCTGCAGCCCAAATTTTAAAATAAAAAAATAGAAATGAGATTAATATGCTTATACCAAGATTTATTACATAGTTTTTTATTAATTCTATATCTATTTGCTTCCATAATGCGGCATATATTATAAGACTTGTAATTACTCCATATATTATAGTTTTATTATATATTTTCTTTTCTTTAAAATCTGTAATTGTTGTTAAAATTCCAATTGTAATTGCTACAAAAGATTGTAAATATACTAACATTCTTTTTCCTCTGAATTTTCATATTTTTCAAACCAGTTTACTGCAATGTCTTCTAAAGAATATTCGGTTTCTTCATTAGTTGTTTCTTCTGCTTGCTCTTGTTTTTCTTCATTTTCATATAGCTCGATACATGTTGAATATAAAGCTCTCCCAACTATTAATTCCCTCAGATTCTTAGTTTCAACTGATATTTCATACCTTAAAGTTTCTCTTAAACATTCATTATAAAACTCGCCTATAATTTTTTCAAAATCACTTTTTTTGTCTTGTAATTTAAAATCAACTATAAATTTATTATTCTTTTCTTCAATTCTTATGTATACATCATTAAAAAAATTGGATATTGCTTTTTTAATAGCAATTAATGGATAAATTTTTTTATCAAGTACTATTTCTGCGAATTTGTCTTGTATTATATATTCTTTTTTCATTTATGTTTCACATACTTTCTTATTATTTTATTTGTGGAGTTTCAGGTGGCACTTGTGGCTGCTGAAATGTTGGTGTTGCTTCAACACTTGATGGTGTAGTTGTTTTAACGTTTACAGATGTTGAACTATGGCTATTATGTGTTACAGTTGAACTGCTATGACTACTATGTCCAGCTCCACTTTGATGGCTTTGATGACTCTGATGGCTCTGGTGACTTTCGTGACTTCCATGTCCTCCTCCAGCAGATGAAGAGTGTGAAGAGTGTGATCTATGTGATGAATGAGATCTGTGTGCTGCATAAACATCTCCTGCGAATAAAATTCCTGCAATTAATAATAAAGATCCAACTGTCAAGATTTTTCCTCTACTTATATTTCCTTCTTCTTCATATAAAAAGTCATTTATTTTTTTATTTATTTTTGAAACAAATTTTTCTTCTTCCATGATTTTCCCCACTTTTATTTAGTATATTTATTGTCTTTCCATGTTCCAGTATAATTTTTTCCAGCTTTTGAATATGTTCCTTGCCCATTAAATTTATTATTTTTAAATTCACCTACATATTTTTCTCCATTACTAAATGTATATGTTCCTTGTCCAGACATTTTATCTTCTGCCCAATTGCCTTCATACATATCTCCGTTTGCAAATTTATATATACCTTTTCCATTCTTTTTTCCATTTGAAAAAATTCCTTCATAAGAGCCTTTATTCGGTATTGTTAAAGTTCCTTTTCCATTTATCTGGCTATTAGAAAACTCTCCTACATATTTTGAGCCATCATTCCATTCATAAGTTCCATTACCTTGCATTTTTCCATCTACAATGTCACCATCATATTTACCGTTTTGGGTGTTGATTATATTAGTTATAGTTTCTGCTATATTATTTTGATTTATTTCATTAGTTTCCTTATCTATGTTTATTGTTGTATTTAGAGATTGTACATTATTATTTGAGTTTTCTGTTGCATTGTTTTGTTGTGTTTCTACTTTTGTATTTTGCGTTGTTCCAATTATATATAAGAAAAATAATATAATAACTACCCACAAAAATATTGTCTTTTTATTCCTTTTATTACTAATTTTTTTATCTTTTTCTTCATCATCAAAATCTATTTTCTTTTTATTTTCCATAATTACTCCATTTTTAAATTTTTTTCTTATTATATCATACACAATTTTTTTAGGCAACAATTATTTCCAAAATTAGACATTTTTAAAGTGTACTAAATGTTTGAATTTGAATGTGATTAATTTATATATATATTTAAAAATAAAGAACCCTAGAAAATTTTTCCGGGGTTCTCGTGTTTTTAATTCTTTTTTTCAATCATTCCAAGTTTTAAAACTTTTTTTGCTAAATGTCTGTACTGCTTATCTTGTAAAACACTTTTTACTTCTTTTAAAAGTAGTTCTTCTTTTAAAATTGAATTTATTTGTTTTTGTTTGATTTCGTCAGTGTCTCCGTTATTGTTTGCCAAGATAGTATCAATTAGTTTTGCTGTGTTTTTTACAGATATTTGCTCAGACTGTAAATAATTTAATTCTAAAAAATTTTCCTTCATGTTCTTGATTTCATTTTCTTCTCTTAAAGGCTTTCCTGCTTTTAAGAGTTCTTTTTTTGCTTCTTCTGAAATAGAATCAATAAAGTCTTTAAATAATTTTTTAGTACAGTCTTTTTTATAAAATTCTCGTATTTTTTTTGGGAGAATTTTGGATATTTCTTTTGGTGACATTAATAGTGTGATTTCTGTTTTATCCATTTTGGCTTTTACTCCTATTTAGAATTAAACACTTTTTTATTAGTAACATAATTATTGTATCACCTCATATAAGTAGTGTCAATGTTTTTGCCAGAAACAATATAAATTTTCCTTGTTTATTAGCTTGTTTTTGTTATACTTTTATAAACTTTTTATCCAACTATCTATTTCATCTGGAGATGTAACTAATTGATTTTCATTATAATCTGTTGAGAATACTATATTCATTCCTTTTTCTACTTTAGAATTTGGGCATAGTCTTTTTATTTCTTGGAATGTTTGTCCTAGCCAACCTGCATTTGTTGCATAAGGTTTTATTATTTTTTCTGATAGGTCATTTTCTTTTAAAAATGTTCTTATTACTGGTGCTATTGTGTACCACCATACAGGACTTCCTATAATAATTTCATCATATTTTTTTAAATCTATTTCTATTTTTTGAATTTCAGGAGTTTTATTAGAGCTATCATTGTTTTGTTCTTCATCTACTACTGTTTGATAATCTGTTGAATATGGTATTTTTGGTTTTATTTCTAAAATATCACATCCTAACTTTTTTTGAATACTTTCTGCTATCATTTTTGTGTGTCCTGTATATGAATAATATACTACTAATTTCTTACTATTTTCCATTTCTTTCATTCCTTTCTTAAATTTCTTCTGTAAAGTCTTTTCTTTTTCCTTCTTCTATTTCATTATAAAGTTTTATTTTATATTCTAGTCTTTCTAATGTTTCTGTTATGTTTTTTTGTTTTTTCTCTAGCTTTTCTCTTTGTTCTTCTAGTAATTTTTTTCTTGCTTTAACAGTTGTTTTTCCTTTTTCAAATAAATTCATATATTCTATTAGAATTTCTATTTCTACTCCTGCGTTACGCATGCATTTTATAAATTCTATTCTTTTGCAAGAGTTTTCATCATAATTTCGTATTCCATTTGAGTTTCTTGGTATGTTTACAAGTAATCCTATTCTTTCATAATATCTTAATGTATCTGGTGTTAAATCGTATTTTTTACTTACTTCTGCTATTGTCATTTTTATTCCTCCATGTATATATAGATTAATTGTCTAATTTATTATATTCTTCATCTGTTACCTTTTCACACCATTCATTTGAGGTATTTTCTCCTGGTACTTCTACTGCTCTGTGGCTAAACCATGAGTTTGCTGTTGCTCCATGCCAATGTTTTACATTTGCTGGAATTGTTACTACATCACCTGGTTTTAATCTTCTAGCTTCTTTTCCTTCTTCTTGATACCAACCTTCTCCATCAACACATATTAGAATTTGTCCTCCACCTTTTGTGGCATGGTGTATATGCCAATTGTTTCTACATTTTGGTTCAAATGTAACATTTGCCATAAATATATTTGTTTCTTTTGGATCAGTTAATGGTTTCAAATATGAATTTCCTACAAAGTATTGTGCATAGTTTACGTTAGGTTCTCCTTGTCCAAAAACTCCTCCATGTTCTTTTTTTGCTGTTTGTTTTTCCATACTAAATTCCTCCCTTTGTAAAATTTTTTCTTATTTATATATATCACTTTGAGTTGACTCAAAGTCAAGACTTTTTTCATATTTTTTTTGATTTTTATTCTTGTAATTATTATTTAGTTATTCTTGCTTTATATTACTTCCATTTTGACCTTTTTCTACAATGATTTTTTTATCTATTCGTTCCTGTAATTCTTCAACATGACTTATTATTCCAATCAATTTGTTGTTTCCTGCTAAACTCATAAGTGTATTTATTGCTTGTTCTCTTGATTCTGAATCTAGTGTTCCAAAGCCTTCGTCTATAAATAGAGTATCTACTAAAACTCCTCCTGAATAACTTTGTATTACATCTGATAATCCTAATGCTAATGATAATGCTGCTTTAAAAGATTCTCCTCCCGATAGAGATTTTACGTCTCTTTCTTGTCCATTATAATTATCTATAACATTTAAGTCTAGTCCTATTTTTTCTGAAATTTTGTCTGCTTTTTTCTTTCTTATTAAAAGATATCTATTATCTGTCATTTTTAGCAATCTTTTGTTCGCTTCACTTATAACTAAATCAAAATAGGTTGCTTGTACATATTGTTCAAATGTTATTTTTGTTTTTCTATTTGCTGTTCCATTGGCTATTTTTGATAATTCTTCGATTTTAGCCATTTTATTCATTTTACCTTCTAATTCTATGCCTGTTTCTTTCAATTTCTTATTTGTGTCTTTATTAAAGTTTATTGCTGCCTTTTTATCATTTATTTTTTGTTCTTTTTCTTTTTGATTTTGCGAAAGTTGTTCTAAGTTTTTAATATCTGGTGTTACATCTATTATATCTTTTTCTTTTATTTCTTTTTTTATGTCTTCTAATCTTGTTTTTATAGTGGTTACTTTTTCTTTGTATTGCTCAATTTCTTGTTTAATTTTCTTTATATCCGCTTCTTTTAATATTTGTTCATTATATTGATTTTCATTTTCAAAACCTAATTCTTTAATTGTATTTATATATTCTTTTTGTAAAATTTCTAAAGACTTTTTTTGTAATTCTATAATAGATATACATTCTTTTAGCTTTACTTTATTTTCAAGTAAAATATTATTTTCTTCATTGATTTGTTTTTCTATAGTTTGTTTAAATTGTTCAAAATCAATTTCATCTATGTTTTCTTGTTTTTTTGTCAATGTAGAACAGTTGTTCTTAAATTGCTCTTTTATCTTATTTATTTCTGTTTCTTGGATATTTTTTGTTTGATTTATATGTTCTATAAATTTTTCTAAGTTGAAGTCATTTTTATTACTTTCTGGTATTGTTTTTATTGTTGCTTCTATTTTTGCATTTAATAATATTATTTCATTTTTTATTGTATTTCGTTTGTTTTCTACTTTGTTTTTTTCCGCTTCTAGCTGTTTTAATTCATCTTCTGATAACACGTCTTCACTTTTTATTGCTTTATTTGGATGTTCTATACTTCCACATACTGGACATGGCTTACCTTCTTCAAGTCTTTTGGCTATAATTCCAGCTTGTTCTCTAAAAAACTTGTCTTCTTCTTCATTATATTGATTTTCTTTTTCTATGTATTGTTTGTTTAATTTATTATATTTTTTTACTAGTTGTTCTTTTTCTTTTTGTTCTTGTGTTATTCCGTGTTATTAATAAAAATATTTCTTCTAAATTATTACTTTTTTCTTTTGCTTTTTTGTAAGTGTCTAATATTTCTTTTAACTCATTTATTTTTAGTAATTTGATTTTGTTTTTCTCTTCTATTTTCTCTCCTTCTTTGATGTCTTTTTCTATATTTTGCTTTTTATCTGTATTTGATTTTAATTCTTTTAGTTTTTCACTTAACATTTCTTGTTTTGGCAGTATTTTTTGCAATGCCTTTTGGCTTATTTGTATTTTTGTTTCTTTTTCTCTTATTTCTTTTGATTTTTCTTTTAATTTTTTGTCCTCTTCTGTATAAGTTTGATATTTTAGTATTTTTTCGTTTTGTTCTTTTGCTTTATTTATTTTTTCTTTTAATTTTTCAATTTCTTTTTTTGACTTTTCATTTTCTTTTTCTTCTTGTTTTATTTGTTCTTTATTGGTTTGAATTTCTTTTTCTATTAAAAGTAATATTTCGTCTATATCTAGTTTAGTTATTTTCTTTAAATCAATTAATTCAAGTGCTGTTGGTTTTTCTTCCCATTTTATATTATCTGTATTTGTTTGAAATATAGTTTTTAGTCTTTCTACATCTTTTTTTGTTTCTGTTGCTAATATACTTAGATTGTTTGATATTTGTTCATATATATTTGTTTCAAAAATTTTTCTAAATATTTCTGTTCTGTCTTTACTTTCTGCAAATAATATTTTTATAAATTCTCCTTGTGCTAACATTGATATTTGTTTAAATTGTTTTGCATTTATTCCTAGTAATTCTATTATCTTATCATTTACATTTTTTATTCCTGTTATTATTTTGTCTTCGTATTCTAAATACGCATCTGCTATGTTTTTTGTTGTTCCCTCTCCTGTTTTCTTTGTTCTTTCATATTCTGGAACTCTTTTTATTTTGTATTCTTTTCCTTTATGTTCAAATATTAGTTCTACATAAGTATCTTCTGTTGTTGCAAATTTACTTCTTAATGATGTTATAGGTCTATTTGAGCCACTTACTTCATTGAATAATGCGTATGATACAGCATCAAATATTGTTGTTTTTCCTGCTCCTGTATCTCCTGTTATTAAAAATATATTATTTGAACCTAACTTTTGGAAGTCTATTTCTACTTCATCTTTATATGGTCCAAATGCTGACATCTTTAAATTTAATGGTTTCATATATAATGTCCTTCCTTTTTTAATGGTTTAATATTCTTTGTTATTTTTATATTATAAGATTGTATTACTTTTGGCTTTTTGTTTTTTCTATTACTTTTTTTATAATTTCACTTTGTTCTTCATCTAATTTTACAGAATTTTGAAATTCATAAAAATCATTAAATAGTTCATATTCATTTTTTTCTTTGATTTTTTCAAAGTTTTCTATATGTGTGTCACTATTGTATGATTTTGAGTTTAATATATCTAAACTTAATGTATTAGGATATATTTTTCTTATTTGACCTATTGCATCATATATTGCTTCTTCATTTGTTATTATTGCTTTTATATAGTCTTGTTGATTTGTTCCTTTATAATTTTCTTCTTTTATTAATTCTTCTATTGGTCCTTGTATCTTCCTCATATCTCTTAATGGTATTAATGGTTTTAGTTTATAATCTAATTCTCCTTCTTTTATTTCTATTATAACAGCCGATTTGTTATGGGCTACTTCTGAAAACGAATATTTTAACATTGTTCCTGAATAGCGTATTTTTTCATTTCCTATTTTTTGTGGTCCATGTATATGCCCTAATGCTACATAATCAAATTCTGAAAAATTTGATGCGTCTACATTATCTATTCCTCCTATATTTATTGTTTCTGATTCAGATGTTTCTGGATTGATTGTTCCACTTGTTACAAATTGATGTGCCATTAATATGTTTATTTTGTTTTTATCTATTTTTTCTTTTGATATTATTTGTTTTATTGCATCATTATATGTTTCTATTTTTGTGTTTTCAAAATATTGTTTGACTTCTATTGGTTTTATAAATGGTAACATATATATGTTGATTTTTTCTGTTAATTCTACTTTTCTTATCTTCCCAGTATATGTTGTTTGTATATATAATCCATCATTTTCAAATATTTGACTTCCAAAATTCAATCTTTCTTTTGAGTCATGATTTCCTGATATTATAAATACTTTTACTTTTAATGTTTTTATTAAGGTATTTAAAAATTTGTTTAAAATGTCTACTGCATCTGCTGGTGGTATACTTCTGTCATATATGTCTCCTGAAATTAATACCGCTTCTATTTTCTCTTTTTCTATTATTTTTTCTATTTGTTTTAACATGTATTCTTGATCTTCTAAAAGTGATTGCTCATATATTATTTTTCCTATATGTAAATCTGATAAATGTAATATTTTCATTCTATTTCCTTTCTGATTTTTTTAATTAGCTATTTTTTAGTGATAGGAAATACTTATATATCATTGCTGCAGCTTCTTCTCTGGAAGCTGTACCTTGTGGTATAAGCGTTTTTTCTGTTGTTCCTGTTATTACTCCTGTTCCAACAGCCCAGTTCATTCCCCATTTTGCAAAATCTGATATTTTATTACTATCACTAAATTTTGTAAAGTCTGCATTTGTTTTTTTGTATGTTCCTTTATATATGCTATATTGATTTAACATAACTGCTAATTGTTCTCTTGTTATTGGATCATTTGGTCCAAATTTTCCATTATTGTATCCATTTACTATATTGTTTTTTGAAGCCCATTTTACTGCTGAATAATAATATTCGTTTGTGTTTTGTACATCTGGAAATTTACTTTTTCCAGATACATTTGGTTTGCCTTCCATGTTATGCAATATTGTTACTAACATTCCTCTTGTTAGTTTCATTTTTGGTGAAAATGTTGTTGATGTTGTTCCAGATATATATTTGTTACCATACATATATTTTATTGCTTTATAGCTCCAATCTGATTTTTTTACATCTGTAAATGGTAATTCTTTTTCTGGTTCTGGAAGTGGATCTGTATTGGGCTTATTTGGATTTTCTTCTGATTTATATTGCTTTTTCTTTACTATAATTTTTTCATCAGATTTTTTACTAATAATTGTGTATATATAATTATCTAATGTAACTGCTTTTGCTTTTGATATAGCTGTGTCTATGTCTATTGTTGATTTTTCATCAAATATATTGTTTAATGTATCGAATTTATATAATTTTGCTTTTCCACTGTAATCTGACGTGTTCATAAGTATATATATACTATTTTGTGCTGTTACTATTTTTGGAAAGCTAAGTTCTATGTTTGAATTTATTGGTTTTAAAGTGTTTCCATCATATATATATATCATTGCTTTTTGTGTATTTTCTTTTCCTAATGATATATAGATTTTATTGTTAAATGATTTTATGTCATAACTTCCTGAGGACATTGTGTTTTCTATTTCTGTGAACTTTCCGTTATTATATTTATATAATTTTATTTTGTTTCCATTTGTTGATCTTACAGATGTATATATGTTTCCATTTAATTCTACTACATTTGCTTGTCCACAATATTTTCCATTAAAATATGTACCTAATTCTGTTATTGTTTTGTTGTTTATTTCTATTAGTCTTGCTGTTTCGCTGTTTTCTCCTACACAAGTAATATATAACTTGTCTATATGGTTTGTTATTCCAAATTCTCCTATTATGTTATTTATTTTTGTAACATCTTCCCATTTTTTGGTTGTGTCGTTTAATTCTTTTATTTGTAAAATTCCATACATTGAATAACATAAGTATAATTTGTTTTGTGTTGTTATTAAATCTATTTGTGCTATAGGGTATGTTTCATTTATATTTAATGTTGATATTTCTTGCTTCCAGTTTGTTCCGTCATAAGTTTGTGTATATATTTTATTGTTTGAGTATGTTACTGTATATATTGTGTTTTTATAATTGGCTATTCCTATGTTTTTATTATAGTCTTGTTCTGTTAAGTCTTTAAAATTTGTGTTCTTCCATAAATTTGTTTCTGAAATTTCTGGTATTGTTACTGTGCATGTCATTGAGTCTCCTGCACTACTTGATATATTGCTTATTGTTATTCCTGAATTTGTTCCGTCTGAAAATGTTAGTGCTCCATCTTCTATTTTTTTACTTAAGTCTGTTGTTCCAATTGATGTTCTTCCACTTTCTTGTGATAAGTATGCACTTAATATTCGTGCTTCTTCTGTGTTTTCTGAAAATTCTTTTCCTGGTTCATTTGGTCTAAATATGTACACTCCTGTTTGATTGAAATTATTGCTTAGTCCTTCTACTGTGGTATTTATTCTATATACTATTATTCCTGAACCACCTATTCCTCTGTCTAATGAATTTTCGTCTGTGTAGCTTATTGGTGCTTTTTTTCTAAATTCTATTACAAATACTTCATCATCATTTAATGGTGATTTTATTATATATGCTTGATTTCCATCTTTATTATCTTGCCTATCTAGTGTTACTGTTTGACTTTTTGTTATTGTATCTATATCTAACCAGTTTGTAAAATACATTCTTAAATATGCTAGCGGATATGGCATATATCTACTTGCTGCTCCCATTATGTCCCAACTGTATACTGGTTTATCATTTCCACTACTTCTGTATAAATCTGGATATCCTAATGTATGTAAAAATTCATGTGCTATTACTCCTGATTGGCTTGATACTATTGAGTCTATTAGTGCATACGTGTTTAATATGTTATATGCTCCTATTTTCTTTCCAGACCAATATGCTTCTGCGTCATAATCTGATTTGTGTAATACGAATGTAGAGTGGTCTATTACTTGTTGTTCATTTCCTCCTTTTAGTACTACTGTTAAGTTGTCTATATATCCATCTCCGTTATAGTCTACTATTTTGTCTTTTATTCCTGGTATGTTTTTTATTAGTTCGTCTATTATTAGTGAGTCTACATTTCTTTGATATGCTGAACTTTTGTCTGTTTTTAATTCATAAGATGTTATTTTTGTTCCATCATCTTGTGGAAATATGTTTTTCAAGTGAAATTTTCCATAAGATATTGTGTTTAAATAGTTTGTTGCTGATCTTCCATGTGTTCCGTCATATAATTTTATGATTTCGTTTCTGTTTTCTTCAAAGTATTTTTTGTCTTGTTCTGAATTTTCTCCTGCAAAGTGTGCGAATAATACTATATTTGCAAAATTTTCTTCTTTGGCTTCTGATGCTTTTGCATATACTGCGTTTTCTGCTTTTATTCCTCCCCACATTATTAGTATTAATAATATTACTAGTATTTTTCTGATTTTGTTCATTTTTCTTTTCCCCTTTCTTTTTTGGTAGTGTATTTTTTAGGAAGCTGTGTCCTTTTTTCTTTTGTTTGTCCTTCTATTATTACTATACTATTTTTTTTACTTTTTAGTCAATGGATTTTTTGAAAGTTATATTGCTTTTTCTTGTGTATAAAAATACTAGTAATTGTTGTGTTTTAATTATTTTTCTTTATCTTATTGATTTTTGAACTAATGTTCTGTATAATATCATTGTCAGGGGCTGATAATATGATTGAAAAAAATTTTGAAGAAAAAAATAATGCTATTATTCATAAAAATAATTCTTTAAATAGATTGGATTTGTCTTTTCTTAAACATATAGAGCAGTGTGAATACAAAAAAAGTAACTTGTTGGCTTATTGGATTAATGATTTTTCAATTTACCATGATGAAGAGGCGTCATTTAATATTTCAAAGTCTGGTGTATATTCTCGTGGTGATGTAATTAAGGTGAATTTAGGATTCAATATTGGAAATGAACTAGGTGGATTACATTATTGTATAGTATTAAATAAATATGACAACTTAAAAAATGGTGCTTTAAATGTTATTCCTTTAACTTCAAGAAAAGATAATAAAAAATATGATTCTTCTTCTGTTAATTTAGGAAAAGAATTGTATAATATTTTTCAAATGAAAATAAAAAAAGAAAAGCAAAAATTACAATTAATACTAGATGAGTTAGAAAAACTTGAAGCTATTACTGTTGATTTTCAAAATGCAATTGAAAAAGAACAAAAATATATAGATAAAATGGAGCAAGAAGTTTATAAAATGGAAAAAGATAGTATAGTTTTAATTAATCAAATAACAACTATTAGTAAACAAAGAATTTTTAAAGATACCGTAAGAAGAAATGTAAAAATTTCTAATAACTCTCTTGATTTGATTGATAAACAAATTATTAAATTTTTTACACACTAGTTTGGAGAACTTTCTTATAAATAAAAGGAGAGTTGCTATGAACTCTCCAAAATCATTTAGGCTCCCGTCTTACTACTATTGTAGTAGAGGGTTAAGTTAAATATATTTTAGCATATTATATTTAACCTGTCAATATATAATTGATATTATTATTATATGCTTTTATTTTTAATTTATACAATTATTTTTTATATATTTTAAAATAATAATTTGCTTTATCAATTAAAAAAAAGAAGCGGATTGTTATAAAATATAATAAATTGAAAGGAATGATTAATCTTGTTAAAAACTGAAGAAAACCCAGATTATATAAACTCTTTTTTAGATTATAGTACTACAATGCTAAACAAATCTCCTAATAGTATTAAAGAATATAACTATGATTTGGCTATGTTTTTAAAATTTATAAAGATACATTTTGGCTTAACTGATGAAACAGATTTTGCTAAAATATATATTAAAGATGTTTCTTTGGATACTATTAAAAAAATCGAATTAAATGATATTCATGCTTTTATAGGATATTTGGCAAGAGAACAAAATAGTAAGCCTGCTACACGTGCTCGCAAAGTTTCTACTATTAGAATATTTTTTAAGTATTTAAGTCAAAAGGCAAAAATTATTGATAAGAATCCAGCTCAGAACTTGGAAACTCCTAAACTTAATAAAAGATTGCCTAAACATCTTAATTTGGAAGAAAGTAAGAAATTATTAGCTGTTACTGATAATGAAGATAATAGAAATCATGAGAGAGATTATGCTATTTTAACAGTTTTCTTAAATTGTGGTTTGCGTCTTTCTGAACTTGTTGGTATTAATATTCAAGATATTGATTTTAGTGAAAATAAAATGAATGTTATTGGTAAAGGTAATAAAGAGCGTACTATTTACTTGAATAAGGCCTGTGTTAAAGCTATTGGCGAATATCTTGCTGTTAGACCTAAAAATGGTGTAAAACCAGATAAATTACATTCTGACAAGGCTCTTTTTCTTAGTGAAAGAAAAGAACGTATTAGCAGAAGAACTGTTCAGCATATTGTTTATACTAAACTTTTGGCTGCAGGATTAGATCCTTCTAAATATTCTACTCATAAATTGCGACATACTGCTGCTACTTTAATGTATCAATATGGCCAAGTTGATATTAGGGCTTTGCAAGTTTTACTTGGTCATGAAAGTATTTCAACTACTGAAATTTATACTCATGTTGATGATTCTCAAGTTAGAAATGCTGTGGAATCTAACCCTCTTTCAGATATGTAAAGTAAATATTAGTAATTTTATATATTATTCTTTTTTGTTTCTATAATAGAACAAAAGCGGACGTTAATAACATTTGCACTATTATAGAAAAAAGATTGCCACTGCTATTTTTTCTTAACAAGTGTCAATCTCTTTTCTGTTGCGTGCTTTAAAAATGTTCTAAAATAAGTCGTTTAAATGTTATCAATGCCGTTTTTGTTCTTCTATATATTTTTATTTCAGTTTTAAATAATATGGCTGAATATCTAGGTAACTATCCATATATAATATATTTCCTTCTGTGTCTTGTACTTTTAAGTTTGGAAATGTTTTTATCATTTTTCTGTTGTCCCAAAACTTGTAAATAAATTTTGCTAATTTTTCATTTTTTTCTTCTTCATAAATTGATACATATAATGTGTCTATTTTTTCTTTATTTGCAACTTGAATATCATTTGTGTAAATCATTCTTATTAAAAAGAAATCTAATGCAAATGCTGTTAGTATGCAGTCTATTAGTAAGAATATTGTTACTAATATTGTTGATATTTTTAATGTTTTTATTGTGAATTTGCTTTTTATCCAATTTATTAATCTATCTATTTTTGGATTTAATGATGCCATTAAATATATTGATAAAAATCCCCAAAATATTGAAAAGTATACACATACTCTTCCATTTATATTTAGTGGCATATCTGAATAATCCCACCATTTTACTCCTAATATCATTTCTCCTATCCAGCTAACTAGATATTCTGTTATGGAGCCTATTATAAATCCTCCTAAGAATAGTGCATTGTATTTTTTTCCGTATTTATATAAGAATATTATCATTATACATGCTCCTAATCCATATATTGCACAAAATGGTCCATATAAAAAACTTTGTCTGCTTTCCCATACTCCTTTTGTTGCTATTCCAAATATTGTTTCTATTATATATCCAAAAAAGCTGTATATTATGAAATATGCTAAAATTCTCCATATTGATATTCCCATTATTGTTGGTGTTTTTTTCTTCTTCTCCATTTTTACTTTTTCCTTTCTACATGTTTTAACATATATTTATACTTATTTTTATGGCTTGTTTTATAGTTTTTAAAAATTTTTATAATTTTAGAATATATTTAATTATATTATTGGACTTATTTGTTCTCCTTCTAATGCGAATTCTATTGTTTTTATTATCATATTAAAATCTGCAACAATTGATCTTGGTTTTGTTATTGGATTGTCTTGTTTGAATGGTACAAAATAGTAATTTCTTCTGTATAATAACCTTCCTATGCTTTCCGCATTTGCTCCTAATCCATTATTTGTTGATACTGCTATAACTAATGGTTTATTGTTTCTTAAGTGTGATTTTGCTGCCATTGTTGCTGGTGTGTCTATAATATCATAAGCTAGTTTTGAGATAGTGTTTCCAGAGCATGGTACTATTACCATTATGTCCGTTATTTTTTTTGGTCCAATTGGTTCTGCTTCTTGTATTGTGTGTATTATTTTCTTTCCTGTTATTTCTTCTATTTCTTTTATAAAATCTTGTGCTTTTCCAAATTTTGTGTCTAAATTATAACTATTGTAAGACATTATTGGTATTACTTCTGCTCCATTTTTCACTAATTCTTTTATTACTGGTATAGTTTTACTGAATGTGCAAAATGAGCCTGTAAGTACATATCCTATTCTTTTTCCTTTTAATTTCAAAATTTACTCCTCCTTCCTTGGTGTTTATATATAATATGTTTTTTTGTAAATTTTGAAATATTTTTGTCAATTTTTATTATATAATTATTAAAATAATGTTGCTCCTATAATACCTGCATCATTTTTTAGGTCTCCAAATTCGAATTTTGGTATACTTTTGTCATCTGCTAATAATTTTTCTGTTTTGAATTTATTTTGTATTCTCTCTAAAAATAAATCTTCATAATATGAAAAACTTCCTCCAAATCCAACAGCTTCTGGTAATACTATATCAATTATGCTTGATAGTCCTGTGCAAAAATTTTGTATGTAATTGTCTATTAATATTTTTATTGCTTCTTCATTTTGATGTGCTTCTAAGTAGTCATGGACTTCTTTTCCTGTCATGTTTTCTACTTTTAAATATTCTTGTAAACTCTTTTTTAATGCTGTTATTGAGCCATAAGTTTCAAAACAACCTTTTTTTCCACATTTGCATTGTCTTCCGTTTTTTTCTATAATCATGTGTCCATATCCGTCACGTTGCAAATTATTATTTCTATAACTTATTGCTCCTATTCCTGTTCCTATTATTAAAAATACTGCTGTTTGATAATTGTTTAAACATCCATATATCTTTTCTGCTTTTCCAGCACAAAAGCTGTCTTTGTTTACTGTTACTGGAATTTGCAAATATGGCTCTAGTGTTTCTACAAAATTTATTCCCTCTAATTGTTTTAGGTTTGGTGAAATATATAGTGTGTTTTCTTTTAGTCTTCCTGCTATGGATATTCCTACCTTTTCAATCTTTTCTTTTTTTAGTATTTCTGATACTTCTTGTTTTATATATTTTACTATGTTTTTTCGTATTTCTTTTTTAAAACTTTCATCATAATTATATTCTTTTTTGTCTAAAATTTTATTTTCTTGTACTTTTGCTATAGCTATATGGCTGCCACCTATATCAATTCCTATTTTCATATATTTCCTCCAGTGAGTATTGTAATTTCCTATAATATAAAAATAAGTGCTGAACATAAAAATGTTTGCACTTACTTTATCTTTTATTTTAACCATTCTGGGTTTGCTAGATACCAATCTATTGTTTTTATTATACCGTCTTCAAATTTTGTTTTTGGTTCCCAGCCTAATTGTGTTTTTATCTTTGTTGGGTCTATTGCATAACGATAATCATGACCTTTTCTATCTTCTACATATTCAATTAAATCTTCGGATTTTCCTAAATGTTTTAATATCAATTTTACTATCTCTATATTTCTTTTTTCATTATGTCCGCCTATATTATATCTTTCTCCAGAAATACCTTTATGGAAAACTAAATCAATTGCTTCACAATGATCTTCTACATATAACCAATCTCTTATATTTTTTCCTGTTCCATAAACAGGTAGTTTTTGGTCGTTTAGTGCTAATTTAATCATGTGTGGAATTAATTTTTCATTATGTTGATATGGTCCATAGTTATTTGAACAGTTTGTTACATTTATATTCATTTTAAATGTTTCTTTATATGCAAATGCTATTAAATCTGAACTTGCTTTTGATGCAGAATATGGACTACTTGGTTTGATTGGTGATGTTTCTGTGAAATATCCTTCTTCTTTTAATGATCCATATACTTCATCTGTAGAAATATGTACAAATTTATTTTCGCTTCCTTCTCCCCATGTTCTTTTTGCGGCTTCTAATAAAGTGTGTGTTCCTATTACATTTGTGTGTGTGAATATAAATGGATTTTTTATACTGTTGTCTACATGTGATTCTGCTGCAAAATGTATTACTCCATTAATATCATATTTTTTGAATAAATCTAGTACAAAGTCAAAATCACATATATCTCCTTGTACAAATGTAATTTTATCCATTACTTTTTTTAGGTTGTCCATATTTCCTGCATAAGTTAATTTGTCTAATACTATTACTTTGTAATCTGGATGTTTGTTTACAAAGTATTCTGCAAAATTTGCTCCTATAAATCCTGCTGCTCCTGTTACTAATATATTTTTACTCATTTTTTTCTCCTCTCTTGCTTTTTTATATTATAGGAAAGTTCTTCGAATTTCCTATAATATAAAAAACAACAATGCACAGAAAATTTATTTCATAAATTTTCGCGCACGAACAAATACGCGGACTTTAAAATGTTCTAAATAGTGCAAATGTTATTAATGTCCGCTTTAAACAAGTCTGTTTCTTTTAATTCTTTTAATGATGGCCATTTTCCGTCTTTGTCTGATGTTAATAAATCTTCTACTGCCATGTTTCCTAAAGGCCAGTCTATTGCTACATCTTTGTCATTCCAAGCTAATCCGCCTTCTGCTGATGGATTATATACATCATCACATTTATATGTGAATTCTGCTTCATCTGATAATACCAAAAATCCATGTGCAAATCCTTTTGGTATCATAAACATTTTTTTATTTTCTTCTGTTAAAACTACACCTTCCCATTTTCCATAAGTTTTGCTTCCTGGTCTTAAATCAACTGCTACATCAAATACTTCTCCTTTGATACATCTTACTAATTTACTTTGTGTGTTTTCTTTTTGGAAATGTAATCCTCTTAAAACTCCTTTTCTTGATTTTGATTGGTTGTCTTGTACAAAGTGATAGTGTAATCCTATTTCTGCAAATTCTTCTTCACTATATGTTTCCATAAAGTATCCTCTATTATCTCCAAAAACAGTTGGTTCGATTACATATACTCCTTCTATACTTGTTTCAATTTTTTTAAATTTTCCCATTTGATTTGCATTCCTTTCTTATTTTATTTTTAAGTAAAGATTTTTAGTATTTTTCTTTTTATACTATTTTATTAATGCTTTTAAATATTTTCCATAGTCTGTTTTCATATATTTATCAGCTAGTTCTGATAATTGTTCTGCTGTTATCCATTTATTTTGATAAGCTATTTCTTCTGGACAGCATACCTGTAAACCTTGTCTTTTTTCTATTGTTTGTACAAAACTTGCTGTTTCTAGTAGTGCATCATGTGTTCCTGTATCAAACCATGTCATTCCTCTTCCAAATGTTTCAACATATAACTTGTCCATTTTCATGTATTCTTCATTTACTGTTGTTATTTCTAATTCTCCTCTTGCTGATGGTTTTACATTCTTTGCTATTTCTATTACATCATTTGTATAGAAGTATAGTCCTGGTACTGCATATTCAGATTTTGGGTTTTCTGGTTTTTCTTCTATTGAAATTGCTTTCCCTTTTTCGTCTATTTCTACTACGCCATAAGCTCTTGGATCTTTTACTTTATATCCAAATATAGTTGATTCATTTTCTCTTTCATTTGCTTTTTTTAGCATTTCTGATAAGTGTGAACCATAAAACATATTGTCTCCTAATATCATTGCTACATTGTCGTTTCCTATAAAGTCTGCACCAATAATAAATGCTTCTGCTAGTCCGTTTGGTTTTTCTTGAATTTTATATTCAAATTTCATTCCCCATTGTGAACCATCTCCTAATAATGTTTTAAATGTTTCGTTGTCTCTTGGAGTTGTTATTATTAATACTTCTCTAATTCCTGCTTCCATTAGTACTGATAATGGATAATATATCATTGGTTTGTCATATACTGGCATTATTTGTTTTGATATTGCATGTGTTAGTGGATATAGTCTTGTTCCACTTCCTCCTGCTAATATTATTCCTTTTCTGTTCTTCATTTTTTTTGTTCCTTTCTCTCTTATATTCTTTCAAGTATAATACATGATGTTAGAGGTTTTTATTATTTTATAATGTCTATTTTTTATAGTAAAGGGTAGGTGTATGGAGTTGTAGGTTTTCTCCATATCTACCCTTTTATATAATAGCTCTTATTAAACTTTTATAAGGATTACAATGTGCTTAATAACAGTTATTAACTTAAATTAATGTAATTCTACTTCTAAATAACGTTTTAGTCCATCTTCCCAATTTGGTATTATTACTTCTTGGTCTAATAGTTTTTGTTTATTTAGTTGTGAATTTTTTGGTCTTTTAGCTGGTCTTATAAATTCTTCTGATGTTACTGGTTTTACATCGCATTTTATTTCAGCTAATTCAAATATTTTTTTAGTGAATTCATACCATGTTGTAAATCCCTGGTTTGTTGAATGATATAATCCATAAGGTATTTTCTTTTCTATTGCTTGTGCTATAATATTTGCTAAATCTTCTGCATAAGTTGGACTTCCATGCTGGTCTGCTACAACTGATATTTCGTCTTTTTCTGTTCCTAATTTTAACATTGTTCTTACAAAATTGTTTCCATCTCCATATAACCATGCAGTTCTAAAAATATAATATTGGTCTGTGTTTGATTTTACTTGTTCTTCTCCGTGTAATTTTGTTTTTCCATATACTGTAACTGGTCCTACTTCGTCTGTTTCTACATAAGATTTTGATACATCTAAATCTCCATTAAATACATAGTCTGTACTAATGTGAATAAGTGTTGCATCAACTTCTTTTGCTGCTTTTGCTAAATTTCCTGGTCCATCTGCGTTTATTTTTTCTGCTAAATCATATACTTCTTCTGCTTTGTCTACTGCTGTAAATGCTGCACAGTTTATTATGTATTCTGGTTTGTTTTCTTTTACAAAGTTCATTACTGCTTCTGCATTTGTTATGTCTAAGTCTGATACATCTGTACATATTAGTTCATTTTCTTTTTTTAGTCTTGCTTTTACTGATTTTGCAAGCATTCCATTTGCTCCTGTTATTAATATTTTCATTATTTTCACATTCCTTTCATAGAAGTATTTTTAACATCTGTTTTTCTTTTATTTTCTACTTGCTTATCATATCATTTTTTTTATTAAAGTACAAGTTATTTTATAAATTTTCGTTAACGAACAAATATATGGACTTTGAAATGCTTTAAATAAGTGAAATGTTATTAATGTCCTCTTTCGTTCTTTTATAGTAAAGTTCTTCGAACTTCCTATAATTATTCTTCATCTTTTTCTGTTTCTCTTATTATGTAGATTGGCCTGTGTTTTATTTCTAAATAAGATTTTGACATATATTGGCCAATTATTCCTAAAGAGAATAATTGTACACCACTAACAAAAAATATGATGCATACCATTGAAGGCCAGCCACTTGTTGGATCTCCAAATACTAATGTACGTACTATAATTAGGATAATTAATAAAAATGCTACTAAACAAAATAATAATCCAATTATTGAAGAAAATATAAGTGGTGCAGTTGAAAAAGCTGTTATTCCTTCTAATGCATACTTAAACAATTTCCAAAAAGACCATTTCGTTTTTCCCGCTACTCTTTCTATATTTTCATAGCTTATCCATTTTGTTTTGAATCCTACAAATGTAAATAATCCTTTTGAGTATCTGTTATATTCTCTCATTGATATTATGCTGTCTACTACTTTTCTACTCATTAGTCTGTAGTCTCTAGCACCATCTACCATTTCTACATCTGACATTTTATTTATTATTTTATAAAACATTCTAGCAAAAAAACTTCTTACAGGTGGTTCTCCTTTTCTGTTTTTTCTTCTTGTTGCTACACAGTCATATCCTTCTTTTTTTATTATGTCATACATTTTTTTTAATAATGATGGTGGATCTTGTAAATCTACATCCATTAATGTTACAAAATCTCCTGTTGATGCATCTAATCCCGCTAGTATTGCCGCTTCTTTTCCAAAATTCCTAGAAAATGATATATATCTTGCTTTGCTATCTTTTTGGCTAAGTTGTTTCATTTCATTTAATGTTCCATCTTTTGAACCATCATCTACAAAAATGTATTCAAATTCGATTTCTTGTTCGTTTTCTGAATTATTGAAGTCTTGTTTTCTTACTCTTTCCATTTCTTCATAAAATATCGGTAAACTTTCTTCTTCATTATAACATGGTACTACTACTGTAATTTTTTCCATTTAATAAGTTCCTTTCTTTGATATATGATATATTGTATTAAAAGCTATTAAAATAATAGAACTTTTAATACAATATAATTATTTTTCTATATTAATTTTTTCTTTTATAATGTATTGTGGTCTTTGTTTTGTTTCTTCATATATTCTTCCTATATATTCGGATATTATCCAAATTGATAACAATTGTACCCCTGCAAAAAATGTAATTGCAACCATTATTGATGTCCATCCTGCTGTTAGTTGATTTAATTTACATGCATAAGAAATAAGTGCATATAATAAAATTGCAATTGATATTATTATAGAAATTATACCTAATGCTCCTACTAATTTCAATGGTTTTGTTGAAAAACTTATAATTCCATCAGATGCTAATTTTAGCATTTTATTTAATGGATATTTTGTTTTTCCTGCAAATCGTTCTTGTCTTTCATATTCATAAGGTACTTGTTTATATCCTACCCAACTAAATAATCCTCTTAAAAATTTATTGTGTTCTGGTAATTTATTTATTGTATCTACTACTTTTCTATCTACTAATCTAAAGTCTCCTGTGTCTTGCGGAATTTCTACATCTGATAATGCATTTAAAGTTTTATAAAACATTTTGGCTGTAAATAATTTAAAGTATGATTCACCTTTTCTTGATTTTCTTTTTCCATATATTACTTCATTTCCGGCTTCCCATAATTTTACCATATCTGGTATTGATTCTGGTGGATCTTGTAAATCTGCATCTATTATTACAATTGCATCTCCTGTTACTTCTTTTAGACCTGCTGTAACTGCTGCTTGATGGCCAAAGTTTCTTGAAAATGATACTATTTTTAAATTTGTGTCTTGTTTTGCTAATTCTTTTATTTTTTCTAATGTTTTGTCTTTACTTCCGTCATTTATAAAAATTAATTCATAGTCATATTTTTTTAATTTTGTTATATTTTCTTTTAGTCTTTTATAACATTCTTCTATTACTAATTCTTCATTATACATTGGAATTATAACTGATATTTTTTGGTTTTCCATGTATGTATTTCCTTTCACATAATTATTTAATGTTTTTATATGATATATTCATGTCTACATTTCCATTAATTCCTGGTATGTTACCTGTTGATGTATATTGCCAAATGTCATGCTTTTCTTTATATTGATATACATTATCTGGTATTGTTCCATCATTATTTCCATAAGATGCTACCCATAAACAGTAGTCTGCTGGAAGTTTAGAAATATCTATTTTTGTCATGTACCAATACTTACTTGCATATATTCCTGTTTTATATCCTGCTTTTTTCATCTGTTCTCCATAAGCTAAACATATTTCTGTTATTTGTGATTTACTTAATCCTGATTGTGAACTATCTTCTATATCTATAAATACTGGTAAGTCCAATTTAGTTGCATTTATGCTTTTAAAATAATTTATTAATTGGTTTGCTTCATTTATTGCGTCTTCTTTGTTTAATGCATACGAATATATGTATGAACCTATTGGTAAGTTTCTTTTTTTGCTTTCTTGATAATTTCTTGAAAATGTTTCATCTACAATAAATTTTTTTCTTGTTTCTGAATAGTAACCTGCACGTGAAATTATAAAGTCCACTCTTTTACTATTTACTAATTTGTCAAAATCTATATTTCCTTGATATTTAGAAACATCTATTCCAAAACTTGCTGATACAAATTTGAATTTTTGTGCATTTGAGCTGTTTCCTTTGTATACTTGTAGATTTGTTCCATTTTGATTACTTCCTGCATATATGTCCATATATAACCCATTGCATTTTGATACTATATAATAATATCCTCCATTTGCATATTTTATATACCATTTTTGGTTATCTGTATTATTCCATGTATATTGTTGTACATTTGCTCCATTATTTTTAGAGCTTCCTGCTACTTCAAGGACTTTTCCTGAGTGCATTGCTTGTATTTTATAATATCCATCTTTTTCATATTTTACACTAAAACGTTGCTGCATTGTATCATTTGCTTTCCATATTCCAACATTTGTTCCATTTGTCTTTCCTCCACCTAGAACATCTAAATTTACATTTCCACTAAGTGCTGATGTTATTGAATATATTCCATCTATTAGAATATTACTATCGTTTTTTGAGGCTTCTATAAATTTGAATTTTTGTGCATTTGTTCCATTTCCAGTATACATATCTACATTTATTCCGTTTTGGTTTATTCCTGCATATACATCCATGTATAAGCCATTGCATTTAGAAATAATATTAAAGTATCCATTTCCTGCATCTTTTATAATCCATTTTTGTGCATTAGAGTTATTCCAATCATATTGGTCTACATTTGTTCCATTTGTTTTTCCAGCTCCATATACGTCTATAACTTTTCCTGAGTGTACAGCTTCCATTTTGTAATAGCCTTCATTTAGATATGTAAGTTTTATTTGTTGATTTTGTTTGTTTGTTTTTGACCATATTTGTACATTTGCTAAGTTTGATGTGCTTTCATTTGTTACTTCTACATATCTATTTTCATCAAGTCCTGTTTTTATGTTATATATTCCGTCTTTTAGTACTCTTTCTGAAATTCCTATATTTTGCTTATATTCTTGTATTTCAAACATCTGGGCTTTTGAGCCATTTCCTTTATATATTTGTACATTTGCTCCATCTTTTGCTATTCCTGCCCAGATGTCTAAATATAAGTCATTACATTTTGATACTATACTATAATATCCATTACTTTCTTTTTTTACAATCCATTGTTGTGCATCTGAATTGTTCCAATTGTATTGCTGTACATTTGTTCCACTTTTTGTTAAACCTGCATATACATCTAAAACTTTTCCTGATCCTACTGATTCTATTTTGTAATATCCGTTGTTTAAGTATGTAAATTTGAATTGTTGTCTTGCTAAGTTTTTATATTCTGCTAATTCTACATTTGCTCCAAGCTCTTTATAGTTGCTACTTATAGTTACTGCTTTTTTTGTGTTTACAGCTGTTTTTATTGTGTATATACCATCTGATAATGTTTTTGTTCCTTGCATTTTTGAAAATTTTCTTAAATAAAATTTTTGTGCATTTGAACCGTTTCCTTTATATACTTGTACATTTGCTCCATTGTTAGTACTTCCTGCATATATATCTAGATATAGTCCATTGCATTTTGATATAAATGAATAATATCCGTTTCCTTTGCTTAATATTTTCCATTTTTGGGCATCTGTGTTATTCCATGTATATTGTTGTACATTCGTTCCACTTTGTTTTAATCCTGCATATACATCTAATACTTTTCCTGAATTTATTGATTGTATTTTATAATATCCGTCATTTAGTTTTGTTATTTTATATCTTTGTGCTGCAAATCCTTCGTCTTCATACATTGCAACATTTGCTCCTTGTAATTTACTTTTTGCTGTTACTGTTACAACTTTATTTCTGTCTAAACTGCTTTCTAGTACATATTCTCCATCTTCTATTGTTGTGCTTTTAGTATTGCTGGTATTTGCAAAATCTATAGTAGAAATTGCACTAATACATATAAATATTATTAAACATATATATATCATTTTTTTCATACCTTATTCTCTCCTTTTATTCTACAAATATTATACTTTTAATATTGTAAAATTGTTTGTATTATTTCTGAAGCGGCTATAGTATTATCTTTGTTTGAAGTTATTGCAAGTAGTGTATTACTTCCACTAATAAATGGCTCACATATTTCTGATGGATCCATTTTTTCAAAAGGATATTCAACAATTTCTCCTGTTACATCATCTCTCATATAGCATGTTCCTGTCATATCTATTACATAAGTTTTGCCATTATTTATTAATGATTCTAATTGTTTTGCTAAATTATTTTTTGGTTCTGATATTTTTGCAATGTACCCGTCGTTATCATTTATAGAAAATTCATCTATTCCTAATGATTTTAGTAATTCTATAAATTTTTCTCTTGATTGTTTTGTTATATATGCTCCTTTTTTATAACTAAATCCATTTACTATTTTTGTTACTTCTGTTTCTTCTGGTTTTCCGTTTTTTATTGCTCCTGCTAAGACTGTTTGGAATTGTACACTTGGTTTTACTGTTAATGTTTTTTTACCATCATATTCTTGGGCTACATCATATATTTTTGAGTCTCCTTTTGAGCCTGTCTCGTTTTTTAAATCTTCTATTTCACTTGTTTTTTCTTGTTCTGTTGCGTTTTCTGCTTCTTCACTGCTTGCTGTATTTTCTGTTACTTGGTTTTCTGTACTGTTTTCTTCGTTTATCTTTTCATTACTTGTTTGGTTTTCTGGAATGTTTGGTGTGTTTGCTTCTTTTATTTCTTTTTGTTTGTTTGCTGCTACTATTCCTATAATTATTGCTAAAATCAACAATATTGTCATTATTATGGCAATTATTCTATTTTTCTTTTTCATAGATTTTTTCCTTTCATTTACTAACTTACTATTTGTTAAAGGTGTTTAGCATTTCCATTGTAGCTTTTATATATTTGTTTGCATAGTTTTTATTTACTAGTTCTGTATGGCTTTTTACTTCTGGTAATTCTATTAAAGCACTTCTTGCTACTTTTGTTCCAGTTAAAGATTTTCTAGCCCAATTTATTAAATATCCTCTACCATAACTAGGAATATGATTTGATAAATTAAAGTTTTTTCTATAAATCAAACCTATGTCGTTATCTCCTATACTTTCATCTAGCCAACCATGTAAGTCTATTAATAGTGTTTGCCCATTACTTGATTTGTGTTTTAGTAAAAATTCACGTAGTGCTTTTGTTTCATAGGCTTGAAATCCGGCTGTTCCATTATAGTTTCTTTCTTCTGTATAAGTTACATAACTTTCTCCATCTGGTTGCCAGTTTCTATTTAAGTCTATTCCTTGATGATTTGGTGCTGCACTTACTAAAGATGTTCTTCCTGGTCCATTATTTGTCCAGCCATATTTTTGTCCATCTGGATTTAAGTCTGGGAAAATATATATTGTCCAATTTGTAAATAATTGTGCATCTTTTGAATTAATTAAATATTTTTTAAATTCTTCTGCTATATATGTTAATTCGGCTCCATCTTTTGCATAAGAGTCTTCATATCCGTGTATAGAAAATGTTGTATATAATACATTTTTTCCTTTTCCAAATTTATAATATTCTAAATTTGAACCTCTTGGATCTCCTATTACTGCTAGTCCTGATTTTCCATAGTTTCCTTTTTCATAATATGTTCTTATTCCTTTGAAAAATTTAAATTTTTGTGTGTCTTTTCCACTTAAATTTTCTGTTTTTATTATTGTTCCATTTTGACAATTTGTGTTTTGAATTGTTAATGTTGATCCTTGTAATTTTGAACTTATATAATAATAACCATTTCCTGCTTCTTTTATATACCATTTTTGTCCATCTTCTCCTGTATAATCATATTGGTATACACTTCCATTATTGTTTGTTGTAATAACTTTATTAGAATGTTTGGCTTTTATTGTATATGTATTGTCACTTTTTGTATAAGAAAGGATAAATTTTTGTTGTTCTACATTTGAAGATTCCCACATCTGTATGTTTGCTGCATTTGCTTTACTTCCACCATTTACATCAAGTATCATGTCTGATTTTAGTTTTGCTTCTATTTCGTATTCTCCTTCTGGATATATTTGCACTTGCTCAAGATAAAACATTTGTGCTTCTGAATTATTGTCTGCATATACGTCAACATTTGTTCCATTATTTGAACCTTTTCCATATACATCTAAATATAATCCATTGCATTTTGATTTTATTTTATATACATTATCTGCTACTTTATAAAAAGACCATTTTTGTGCATCAGAATTGTTCCAATCATATTGGTCTACATTTGTTCCACTTTTTTGTGAGCCAGAATATACATCTAATGCCTTTCCAGATTCTATTGATATTATTTTATATTCTCCTGTATTTGAAATTTGTTCAATTCTGAATTTTTGGTTTTGTTTGTTTTGGTTATCTGAAATCTGGATATTTGCAAAATTGCTATGACTTCCTCCTGATACTTCAACTGCTTTTTTTGTATTATAATATGGCTTTATTACATATACCCCATTTTTTATAATTCTGTTTTTATTATAATTGTCTATAAACTTTTGTACCTTTTCTTTGGTTTTTTTTACCCCATTTTTTATAAATTCATTTTGACTTATTGCCTTTTGTTCTGGTACAAATATAAAGTTTAATATAATAATTATTAAAAATAGCAAATACTTTCTTTTGTGCATTTTATATCACAGTCCTTTCTTTATATAAAATACTAATTTTTGTTTTATAAAATTAAATCTAAACCTAATTTTTTTCTTCTTTTTTTCTGAAAATAACTAATTTACTAAATATATAATTTACTATTATAACCATAATTTGAGTTACTACTTTTGCTATTATGTCATTTATTTTAAATACCTTTACCATTAATGCAAATGTACCAACATCACATAAAGCTCCTGAAACAACTCTTGCTAAAAAGAATGTTATCATTTCTATTATAAATGCTTTAAATGTGTTTGTTTTGCTATCAAATACAAATAGTTTGTTTGTTATATATGCAAATAGTACTGCACAAAACCATGAAATGCCACTACTTACAACTTCATCTATTCCTATTACTCTTGCAGCTACATAATATGATGCAAAATTAACAACTGTTGAAAGTCCTCCAAATATTAAATAGTTTATTATTTCTTTATATTTTAAATATAAGTTTTTAATTTTTTTCATAATTCTTGTATTGCTCCTTTTATTGCTTTTCCTTATTTTATTTATTTTTTTAGGTTTTCGATATCTGTAAATCTTGAAAGTTGTAATTCATAGTTTTCTCTGTTTTGTTTTACTACTGTATCTAATATAACTCCACATTGTCCTATAATTAATGCAATTGTCATTATCCCTGTTGCTAATATTGCTGATGGTACTTTTGTTATATATCCTGTTTTTGCAAATTCTACGATCACTGGAATGCCAACAATCAATCCAATTATTACAAAAATTAAGGCTATTACCCAGAAAAATTGTCTTGGCTTAAAATCTTTAAACATTTTTATTATAGTTTTTATTACTTTCATTCCATCACTTACTGTATTTAATTTTGAAACACTTCCTTCTGGTCTATCTCTATATACTATTGGAATTTCTTCAATTATAAATTTTTTATCTAAAGCATGTAATGACATTTCTGTTTCTATTTCAAATTTAGGACTCATAACTGGCATGTTTTTAACAAAAACTTTATTAAATACTCTATATCCTGTCATTATATCTTTTAATTTAGTATTAAATAAAACATTTATTGATTTTCTTACTAAGTTGTTTCCAAATTCATGGAAGTGTCTTTTATTTTCTTTTTGATATGTTCCATTTGTAAGCCTGTCTCCTATTGCCATATCTGCTCTTCCTTCTTGTACTGGTTTGATTAATTTATGTACTTCTTCTGCTGGATATGTGTCATCTCCATCAACCATTACATATATGTCAGCATCTATGTCTCTAAACATACTTCTTACTACATTTCCTTTTCCTTGTCTGTATTCATGTTTTACAATTGCTCCATTTGCTTTTGCTATTTGAGCTGTTTTGTCTTTTGAATTGTTGTCATATACATAAATATCTGCATCTGGTAACTCTTTTTTAAAGTCTTTTATTACTTTTTCTATAGTTAATTCTTCATTATAACATGGTATTAATACTGCTGTTTTCATTGCATTATTTCCTTTCCTTTTATTATTTTATCTTTGCTTCTTCTTTGTTTTTCTGAAATGCGTAACTTATACTTCCTATAAAAAATATGTTTATTAATGGATATGCTCCTGATAAATACATATAATACATTGAGAAACATGATGTTATATGATTATAAGAAACTCCACCTATTAAAACTATTAAACTGCAAGCAACACCTGTTAATAATAGCCACATATCTATTATACCATTTTTTTGTTTAGATTTCAGCATTCTTATTGTAATAACTATATAGCAAATGATTCCAAATATAGCAAATATTGAACCTGTTGCTTTATATATATTTCCTATAGTATTTACTCTTTTTACATATTTCTCGGTATATTTAGAAACATTATCAATTTCATTGTTTTTTGATTTTGTTACTGCTAAATTATTTGTTATTGCTTCAAATTTTGTACTTCCTTTTTGATCATCTGGTATGTCTACTGCATAATTTACAGTTTGTACATCATTATAATTTATAACATATTTTGTTATTTCTGACATAGCTTCTGGTAATTCTTTAAAATATTCTGCTTTCCATGGTGACATTAAATTTGATGGCATTGTTGATTGCTTTTCTAGTTTTCCTTCTTTGATAGCTTGGTTTATTTCTTCATATACTTTTTTGTAAAATTCATTCGCTTTTTCTGCATTTTCATACATTCCTGCGTTTTCTGCTGCATCTTTAAGTGCCCACCAGAACCAACCATCTTCTACTTGTGTGTCTTTTGGATTTCTGTCTGATAAATCCCATAAGTTTAATGCTTTTTCCATTTCATCTTTTATTGAATTTAGAGTTTCTGAGTTTTCATATAATAAATTCATTTTTTTCCTTGTTGCTGTTACATATTTTATATCTTCATCTGTTTTTACAGAATAAATTGTTTTTATAACTTTTCCAAAATATCCATCATTTATTTCATTATATACAAATACTCCATAATTTTTTTGATTTATAAATCTTATAGTATTTAGTGAAACTACAAGTATTATTAAAGGTAGTATTGCTATAAAAACTTTGGCTCCTATCTCTTTTATGTTTATTTTTTCTTTTTTTGCTTTTATAATTATTAATACTATTGTTAGTACTATGACTGCCATTGTGAATGGTAATATCCATATTCCATCTTCTCTTGTTAGCCATAATGTTGCTAATGTTATTCCTCCTATAATTGAAAATGGTAACATTTTTTTTGCTTTTTCATCTCTTCTCCTATACATTGCAAATAAACTGCCTATTATTATAAGTACTTGTGCTAGTGTAATTCCGTTTCTATATACTCTTTGTAGTGTCCACCATGCATAAGATACAGGATTAAATAATAGTATTAAATATAAAAATATTAATGCTTTTTTGCTTTTTAATACATCTTTTATTGTGTATATAAAATATATGCATGCTATAGTATAAATTAAATTCATTGTTCCGATATATGAAAATCCAAAGTAATTTATTATTGCAAGTATTATTGGAAATACTGGCCCTTTAACTAATGTGTTGCTTGTATAATTTCCTAGCCATTTTCCTGCTCTTATACTTTTGGCCATTTCTACCATCATGTCATCATCACATAATTGATTTGGATATGGTGTTATTGGAATGTTTGAGATTAGTAGTTGTTTGATTATTGCTAATAATATTATTGCTATTATAAACCAATATTTTTTTAGTATTTGCTTTTTATTCATCTTTTATTATATTCCTTTCTAAAGGTACAAGCTCAATTTGAAAAGATTGTTCCATATTGCTTACCAAATTTTGTTATAATTAATTTTTGGTAAGTCTGTGTCTAATCTATAATTTCTGTTATAATATGGGTCACCTTTTGCTATTGTTTTTGACCATCTTTTTACAAATAGTTCATATTCTTTTGCGAATCTTTTTTGTTTTTCAGAATTTTCTGTGTCTTCTCCCCTTGATTTTGATTCATAATGATATGCTTCTACAAAAGGATTGTATACTATTAAATATTTTGCTGTTCTTACTTTTAAACAGAAATCAACATCATTAAATGCTACTGCTAATTTTTCATCAAATCCTAGTAAATCTATATATAATTGTTTTCTTACCATGAAACATGCTGCTGTTACTGCACTTAAGTCTTGTACTATATTGATATAATCTCTATCATTGTATTCTTCTTCTCCCATTTCTCTAAATCTGTGCCCTGCTAGGCCTCTTGTTCCTATTGTTACTCCTGCATGTTGGATTGTTCTATCTGAAAAATATAGTTTAGCTCCACAAATACCTACATCTGGCCTTTGTGCATACATTAGCATTTGTTCTATCCAATCTTCTGATATTATTTCTATATCATTATTTAATAAGATTACATATTCTCCTGTTGCATTTTCTACACCAAAATTTACTATTGCAGAATAGTTGAAGTAATTTATTTCAAATTTGGCTATTTTTATTTGTTTGTATTTACTTGATATTTTTTCATAATATTCAAATGTTTCTTTTTGTTTGCTGTTATTTTCTACTATTACTATTTCATAATTAAAATATGTACTTTTTAATATTGATTCTATACATTTGCTTAGGTCTTCTATATGGTCCATATTTGGTATTACTATAGAGACTTTTGGGTTTCCTTTAATTTTATAGTTTACATGATATTGTCCTTTAAATTTTCCATCTTCTATATTTTCAAATTCTAGTCCCATTCTTTGTAAATGTTTTGATATTATGCTTTTTTCATCTGCTACATCTATAGGTAATGTTGTGTCTTCTTTTTCATATAGTTCATGATATAAGATTTTTTGTATGTGTTCTATTTTCCTTGTTTTTTCACTTATTCTGAATGCTATATCATATATTATATTTTTCCCTAAATTTTCTAATATTTCTGAATGTGCTTTTAAGAAATTTGTTTTTATAACTAAAAAGTTTCCTATATAATTTTGGGATACTAGTGTATCTCTTGCAAATCCTGGTTTGAAGTGTGGCTTTTCTCTTTTTCCTTCTATTATTTTATCATTATCTGTGTATAGCATTATAATGTCTCTGTATTCTATTGATTTTACTATTTCATATAATGTAAATGGTGCTAATTCGATATTTCCTGATGAAAGTATTGTATAATCACTTTCTGAATTTGTTATATTTTTTATTTCTTCTTGATTTTCAAATTCTTCTATTTTAAATTTAGAGTATGTTTGTTCTTTTATGCTGTTTTTTAATTTTTCTGTACTGCTTTTTGGTATTACAAATGTGAATTGCAAGTCTTGGCATGATACATATTTTTTTTGTTTTTCTAGTTCTTCTGTATTAGGCTCATTGTTTGCTATCCATGTGGCATATTCGTCTAATATTGTTTTGCCAAATCTGATATGGCTTATGCATGTTGTGTATAAACCTTTAAACCCGTTTTTCTTTATATATCTTAATACTGATTTTATATTTTTTAAATTTATTGCTTTAAAAAGTTTTTTTAATTTTCTTAAAAATGAACTCACTTTTGACAACATTCCTTTCTTATGTTACTCTATTTTTTTATTCTTGTTTTTATTGCCCTTTTGCAACGACGTAAAAATCTATATACTTTTCCATGTTCATCTATGTGAATTGGTTCTTCTTTTACTTGTTCTATAACAACATTTTTTGCCTCTTCTGTTGCTTTAAAGGCTGGCTTTTTGTATGATTTTTCTATTGTTGGCATATCATTATATTCTGTTTCTAGCATATCTTTTACTACATTTACTATTTGTCCAAATCCTTTTTCCAATGGATATCCTTTCATGTAGTTTATTCCAAACTCTGACATCTTTTTAGCTTCTTCTGGATGGTCTAATAAGTTTACTACTGCACTTGCTATTGCTTCTGGTGTTGTATCTGCTAATAATACTCCTTCATCTGGCAAATCATATAAGTTATTTTCTTTATATAATTCTACTACTGGTAACCCTGCTGCCATCATTTCAAATGGAATTCTTGAAGGGTTTGATGCACTCATACAAATTCCTACTTTGCATTTATTGTATAATTCATTGCATTTTTCTACAGGTATTATATGTAAATTTTCACATTCAAAATCTATTGGTCTTGTTACTTGTTCTGATCCATATAAATATATTTTTACTTCTGGTCTCATTGCTTTTACAAGTTTTAATGCTTTTAGTCCTATATAATCACATCTACGTGGTTTTTCTGGTTGATATACATAGCATATTGCATTTTCTTTTTCTACATTTTCTAGTGGTTTATATACATTTAAATCTGCTCCAAAATCAAAGTATTCTGCTGGTGTATTAAATTCTTGTTCCATTTTATGTGCTAGCCATTTTCCTATTGTTACTGGTAAAAATCCATATTTATATGAATTTTCTGTTATTAGGTATTGATCTCCCATTGGGAAAAACCATGGTTCATAGTCTTGTATAAAATATGCTTTTTTCTTTGCTGGTAATTTTTTTACAAATTCTATTGTTTGCCATCCTGTAGCAAATAATAAATCATAATCTTTTTCAAATTTGAATCCTACATATACTCCTGCTGTACATGGTTCATACCATTCATTTATTTTTTGTCTTACCATTTCTGATGTTGATACACCATCTTCTTCTACAAATATGTCACATTCATATCCTGCTCTTATTAATGCATTTACATTTTGAATTATTGTTCTGTGTCCTCCTGAACCTTTTCCTGGATGTGGCATTACCCATGCTATTTTCTTTTTTGGTAAAAGTGGGTACATTAATTGTCTTCTCATCTCTTGTTTTTTCTTTATTTCTTCTGGTATTTCATATAATTCACTTATTTCATTTTGTAAACGACATATTTCTCCAAATTCTATTTCTGCTCTAACATCTGTGCATACAGAACTTCCATGTTTTCTATAATAGTTTAATGGTTTTGCGTTCCAACTTATTTTTCCGTCCTTTAATATGTTGTAATATATGAACCAGTCTCCTGCTACTTTAAATTCACCTGCTTTTGCAAATATATCTGTATAGTCTTTTTTTCTCCACATAACACTAGATACATTTAATATTGTGTTTGTTACACTTAAATGATATATATTTTCTTCTGCTCCTGTCCATACATAAGATTTATTCCATTCTCCTGTACGACACATATCATATAAATCATCTGATTTTTCTCTTATAAGATTGTTTTCTCCGTCTATTCTTGCTGATTCACAATAAGAAAGTACAACTTCTGGGTCGTCAAATGGTTTTATTAGTTCTTCTACAAAATTATTTTCTGCACTATCATCTGCTTCTGCTATCCAAATGAAATCTCCTGTTGCTGCATCAAATCCTTTTTTCCATTGTCTGAAAACTCCACCACTGTTTTTTTCATTTTTTATGAATTTTACTTTTATGTCTTTGATGTCTTTGATTTTTTCTTCTATTACTTCTACACTATTGTCTGTAGAGCAATCATCTAATATTATAAGTTCATATATTGGATATGTTTGCATTAAGATGGAGTCTATTCTTTCAATAATGAAATTTGCATAATTATAGTTTGGTATTATTACACTTACTTTTTTTGGATTTTCTATATTTAATTTTTTCATTGGATTTTTGTAAATATCTATTTTTTTACTCATAATTTAAAATTCCTTTCTATTTATCAAAATGTGCCTAGAAGTTATTTTCTTTTTCTATTAATTGTACTTTTTATTTTTCTATATATTTTGTTATATAGTTTTTCTTGATATAGTTTTTCTAGTTCATCATATTTTTGTTTCATATCATTTTTTTCTTGTTCAAACTCTATTTTCATTTTTTGTTTTTCTTCTATTAGTTCTTGTTTTTCTTTATCTAGTTGTTCTATTGCAAGTTGTTTTGAGTTGTCTCTTATTTGTAAATTGTGCAATTCTTGTAAACTTGCATCAATGTCTATATATTTGTTTTGGCTATAGAACTTCCAAATCTTGTTTGATCTTATTTCTTCTTGAATTTTGTTGTCTAATGCTTCAAATATATTTTTATATTTTGATATATGATATTTTTCAAATAGTTCTTCTATATTTACATATCTTCTTAAAGAGATTGTATATAAAATTGAACGGTATAATATATATTCTATAGGAACATTTTTTTCTCTCCATTCTTGGTCAAAGAAATATAGTTCGTTTTCTATGTAAAAACAATTTTTAAAAGTCATGTCCCAAAATCCATTTTCTACAAAATATAGTTCTTTTAAAATATTTTTGTCTTCAATTTGTATGTTATATTTTGAAAATATTGTGTCTTTATATTCTGGTTCTACTTTTTTATTTTTCTTTAAATTTTGTATATATTTTTCTATTATATTTTCAAATTCTTGTTGATTATTTTCTTCTAAACTTTTTGTTAATACTGTATTTAATAGATTTTCTTGATTTATATATTTACTTTTTATACTACCATTTTCTATGTAGTCTACTGTTTTTATATTGTTTTGCTGTAATAATTCTATATTTTTCTTGATATTGTTATAGTGCCCTTCTGCTTCTTTACTTACAGGCTTTTTTTCTACAACATTTTTACTGATTTTTGTTATTAGTCTATATTTTTCTTTTCTCATATTGTTATATGATATATATAATGGTAATTCTTCATTTTTTTCTTTTTCTAATATTATTAAAAAAGAATTTGTAAAAAATTCAAACATTTGTTGGTCTGTTTTTAGTATTTCTCTGTATACATCTATTTCGTTTGCTATTATTGTTGAATTTTCTTTATAATATGGATTATATTTATCTATACTGTTATATTTTGCTTTTTGTTTTTCAGAAAATATAACATTTGGCATTTTGTAATCTGGTAAAGGGTAATAAAATGTATATTTGTATCCTATAGAGTTAAATATTTGTTCTAAACTGCTTTTTGTAAAACTTTCTATTTTTTCTGGTTCGTTATTGTATCCAATTAGACTTTCAAATTTCTTGTTTAAGATATTTTCTGGATTTCCCATAAAATATCTTAAACCAAATTTATTGTCTACTGCTATTATAAATTTTCCATTTTCTTTTAGGTTTCTTTCTAATTTTTGTATGTTATCTTTTAATTTTATTTTTGGATTGTTTCCTATGATTGTTATTATTGAAAATCTTTCTTCTAAAATTATATCATTGATATTTCCTACAATTATTTCTAAGTTTTCTCTGTTTTCATATCTTTTTGCTATTGCTTTTGCTTTTTCTATATTTTGTTCTATTGTTACTACCTTTTCACAATTATTACAAAATACTTGTGTTAGCTCTCCTAAATCTCCTCCTACTTGTAGAACTGTATCTTTTGTATTAAAAGGATACCAGTTTATTAAGTTTTGGCTAACTGTAGATAAATGATATAATTCATATTCTGTAACATTTTCTCCAAATTTATTTTCATATAGTTCTTGATTATCTTTTTCTATATAATTTTTTATACATTCTTTTTCTTGTTCTGTTATTGTATTTGTTTCGTTTTTACAAAAATTTAGATTTAGCTTCAATTTTTCCTCCCTTAATTTGATAGCAATTACCAAATTTTAATTGTTTTATTTCCATCTTTTTCAATAATGTTTTGCTCTACTTTTAAATTTTCTATCCATTTTCTTGTTTCTTTTGTTTTCCAATTTCCAGAATCTTCTCCGCCTCCTGAATTGTTATCCCATAACCATTGTGGTGTTGGCCATAAACAAATTTTTGGATTGATTATTTTATATAGTTCTTCTGTTGCTCCATTTTGTCCATGGTGTGCCATTTGTACTATATCTGCTTTTAGTTCTTTTTGTGGTTGTTCTTTTATTAATTTTTCACTGCTCTCTTTTCCTGTATCTCCTAAAAATAAAATTGTTTTATTATTTACCTGCATTCTTATTACCATACTAGAATTGTTTATTGCATTTGTTGTTATTTCTGGATTTTTTATTCCTAATATTTTGCATCTTATATTATCAATATTGATTTCTTGGTTTAGTTTTACTTCTGTTACTTTGTCTTTTATTTTTTCATTTTGTAATACTTTTTGTAAGTTTTCTGCTTCAATAGTTCTTTGTGGTTCATATTGTTTATACCAGTCTATTTCGTTTAAAGTTACATAGACATTTTCTATTTTTATATCTGTATTTTGTACAATATTTATAAAGCAAGTTGCATGATCTTTATGTGGGTGTGTTATAAACCAATAGTCTACTTTGCCTGTCCTTTGTTTTATTTGTTCTATTAAATTTTGTGTGTCTTTATCTGTTCCACCATCTATTACTATTGTTTTTTTATTCTTTGTTGTTATTATATATCCCATCATTTGGCTAGATCCATTGTCTTTTAATTGGCATAATTCTATTTTGTTTTCATAATTTAAAATCATCTTCAAACCAATTGCTAATATACTTATTAAAATTAATATTAATATTAATTTTTTTGTTTTGATTTTTCTTTTATTTTCCATTTTTTTATTCTTTCTTGAAAATGTTTTTACTGATTTTTTATTTTGTGGATTTTTTATTTTCGTTTTTTCTTATAATGTTTATGTCAGAATCTAATCTTAATAGTCCTACAGTGTCTTTTGTTGATAGTACTTCTATTAATAAAGCATCATATTTACGGTTTAATACTTCTAGTTCTCCTCTGTGGTTAAAGTGTGTACAACTAAAAGATAATGTATATTTTCCTGGTGCAATACTTATTCTTTGCTTGAATTCTACTTCTACTACTTCCCCTTTATGGTATTCTCCTGTTGCTATTTTTTCTATAAGTGTGTTTGTTCCACACATTTCTAGTCCTTTGAAGTCTTTTACTGTCATTGTAAATATTGGTTCTTTGACATCTTCATTAAATACTATTTTTGATTTTAATACAACGTTTCTATCATTTTCTAGTACATTTACATAGTTTCCTTTTTCATCAAACATGCCATAGTCTATTACTTCTGCTGCTCCATTTCCATAAGTTATAAGATTTGGATTTTCTTGAAAATGTGATTTCCATTCTTCGTTTTCTGTTGCTTGTATTTTTTTGTAATTAGGATTTTTCTTTAATAGTTCATTATCTGATAGTAAACCTTCTTTGCTTTGTTTAGGGTCTAATCCTACAATTATTTTTTTGTATCTTTCTACACCTTCTTTGACATCTCCGTCAAATATTTTTTTACCACTGTCTATTATAATAGTTCTTGTACAGTTTCTTAATATATCTGTTATACTATGTGTAACAAATAATATTGTTTTTCCTTGTTTTTTAAATTGCTCGAATTTTTTAAAGCATTTTAATTGGAATGCCATATCTCCTACTGATAAAACTTCATCAACAATTAATATATCTGGATCTACATTTATTGCACATGCAAATGCTAATCTTGCAAACATACCTGATGAATATGTTTTAACTGGTTGATATAAGTGGTCTCCTATATCTGCAAAATCTATTATTTCTTGTTCTTTTGCTTTTATTTCTTCATTTGTTAGTCCCATAACTTGTCCATGTTGATATATATTTGCTATTCCTGTTAATTCTGGATTAAAAGCTGTTCCTAATTCTAAAAGTGAGCTTACTTTTCCATTTAAAGTTATTTTTCCTGCTGTTGGTGTTACAACTCCTGTTATCATTTTTAATAGTGTTGATTTTCCTGCTCCATTTTTTCCTAATACTCCTAGTACTTCTCCTTTTCTTACTTCTAAGTTGAAGTCTTGCATTGCATGGAATACTCCATGTCTTTCCATAAAAGGAAATAATGTTTCTAATAATCTATCTTTTTTACGTGCAAACATTTTATAATCTTTGCATAGTCCTTCTATTTTTACTGCAACTTCTTGATTATTTCTTTCTTTATTACTCAATGTTTTCACCCTTTCTTATTGTTTATCTCTTTTTTAATAGTTTTAATATTATATATCTTATTTTAAATAATGGTCTGCCTATTGCTGGTAAGTTCATTATTATAAAGTTTAATATGTAATATGAAACAGTTTCTTCTTTGTATAATTCATGAAATACTTTCCAATCTTTAAAATTAAAATATTTTTTTGTTTGAACATTTTTAAAATATCTTAATGCTTTTATATTTAGCTCTTGTATTATTTTTGGAAAGCGATTATTGTTTTCTACATAAGTTCCAAATACTCCTAATTTTACATTTATAAATAGTTCTCTAACTTGGTCCAATTTTTTGAATCCATGTGATATCTTGTTTGTTCCTATTTGATTGTTTCCATGTTGCCTGTATTTTATATATTTTTCTGGAATATATGCTATTTTTCCTTTTAATGACATTATTAGTCCCATCCAATAGTCATGTACTACATATTTTGATTTTGATGGTATTGGTAATATGTCTTTTATAAAACTGCTTTTTCCTAATATTGTACATCCTGTTACACAATTGTATAGGTAATTTAATTTATAACTATTTATGCATTTTTTTATTTTTCTGTTTAACAACATAAAATCACCAAAAGAAGAGTATATTGTATTTAAGTTTTGGTCTACTACTTCTAAATCTCCAAATACAAAATCTACATTTTTTTCTTTTAGTGTTTTTATTGATTTTTCGACTTTTTCTGGTAGCCAAACATCATCTTGATCTGATAACATATAATATGGATTTTTTACTTGTTTTAATAAAAATTCAAAATTTTTGATATATCCTTGATTTTCATTTTGAAAATATACTGTTATTCTTTTGTCTTTTTGTGTATATTCTGTTAAAATTTTTCTTGTATTGTCTGTTGAGCAATCATCTGATATTATTAGATTTATATTTTTGTATGTTTGGTTTAATATACTTTCTATTTGTTCTTTTATATATTTTTCTCCATTATATGTTGCTAATAGTATGTCTATATTTTCTTCCATATTTAATTTTCAACCTCTCTTTTATAATACATCTGCAAAATCTTTTTTACTTCTTTTAAATATGTAATTTCCCCATATAAACATAATTATTGTGATTATCCAAAAAATTATTGTGTATATTCCATGTCCTGCTGTTATAATGTTTCCTTCCATAAAACTGTCTCTTATTCCAGTTACTAAATAAGTAAATGGCATACATTTTATTATTCTTGTTATTGTGTGGTGTGTTGCTATTTGGTTTAAGTTCCATACTACTGGTGTGAACCAGAAAAATAATTGCATTAAGATTCCTAATAAATTTGTAAAGTCTGGTACTAGTGTTGATAATGCTGATGTGAATCTTGTAAAACTTATTATAAATGCATATGCTGCTACAATTATATATAAAATTTGTAATATGTTTGGATAAAATCCAAATGCACAGCATGTTATTGTTGCTATTATAAATAAGAAAAGTGCTACAAATGAGTTTGCTATTAATGATATTACAGGTATTATATCTACTGGAAATACTACTTTTTTTACCAGGTAACTATATCCTCTAATTGAACTACTAGCTCCTATTATTCCGTCATTTATGCACATCCACATTGCCATTCCTGGCATAAACCATACTACATAAGGTGCTCCATCTGGTCCTGGTGTTACAAATATGTATTGGAATACTATTACATACATTATCATGAAAATAAATGGTGATAAAAATCCCCATATACTTCCTAAACTTGTATTTGCAAATCTATTTTTAAAATCATTTTTTCCTAATTGCATTGCTATTTTTCTATTTTTCCATACATTTTTTAAAAATTCCATTTTTCTTGTCTTCCTTTCCTTAAATTGTACAAATTTTGTGTCTTTATTGTATATTTTTAATTGTATTTTGTCAATTAATTTTTAATCTTTTTTAAAACGCAAATATCCTATAATTGAAAAATGAAATATAACCATTTCTTTTATCATCTTCTTAGTAAGATTTTTTCCTGATAAAAAACGGAAAAAACTTATAAAATGGAAATTTATATATTTTGATTTTTTTATTGATTCATAATATTTTATTAAACTTTTTATCCATTTTTCACTTTTTGCATCTTCTAGTTTTTTGCTATATTCTAAACACATTTTTGCTCCATCTAAATATGCTTTATCAATTACTTTTTCTTTTCTATATTTTAAATAGCTTTCATAAGTGCTTCCATTTTTTTCTTTCCATATAAGTAGATTTTGGTTTAAACTTCTTCCTCCAAAAACATTTGATTGATGTAGTCTATATCCAAATAATGGTTCTTCTATATAGCTGATTCCTTTCCCTTCATTTGCTATAAAACCTATTAGCCAATCATGTGCTATTACACTTTTAAAAAAAGGAAGTGCTTTTTCTTTTACTTCTTTTGTAAATAGCTGTGAACATCCTATTCCTGCATATCGTGATATTGCTAGTTTACTGTGTTTATTTATTAATGGCATATTTTTATATTTAAAATAATCTTGTCTTATTATTTTATCTTTTTCATCTATTTGGTGGCAATTGCAATATACTAAGTCAACATTATCTTTTTTTAGTTTTTGTAAACTTTTTTCTATTTTTTGTGGATACCATATATCGTCATGGTCACTAAAACTTATGTATTGTGCTGTTGATTGTTGTAGTAAATATTCAAAGTTTTTGGTGTATCCTAAATTGTGTTCTGGTTTATATAGCTTTATTCTTTTGTCTTTTTTTGCATATTCTTCTAATGTTTTTTCTACTTCTTTGTTTGGTGAGCAGTCGTCAGAAATCAGTAGATTTATTTTTTTGTAGGTTTGGTTTAATATGCTTTCTATTTGTTTTTTTAAGTATTCTATTTTTGTGTTGTAGGTTGCCATTAGTACATCTACTGTTTCTTCCATTTTTACAATTTTCTCCTATCTTAATTTATTGGTTGGAACAGAATTAAATTTTGACAAGAAAAACAAGTTTAACATTTATGAGGCGTACTTATTGTACGTTGATTAAATGTTAAATGAAGTTTGCCGCAGTCAAAATTGTAATTCTGTTTCAACTAGTTATTTGTATTGGCTATCAACTTCCTTAAGAATAACATCATGTGCGCTACCTTCTGAAATGCTAACTTCAGACACCAAAGTCAATCTAGCTTTCTCGTGGAATTCTGGAATACTAATACTTCCACAATTGCACATAGTAGATTTTATTTTAGAAACTGTAACTTCTAAATTATCTTTTAATCTACCAGCATAAGGAATATATGAGTCTACACCTTCCTCAAAAGAAAGTGCTTTTTTACCTCCCATATCATATCTTTGCCAATTTCTAGCACGGTTTGATCCTTCTCCCCAATATTCTTTAACATATCCATTTCCTTTTTTTACTATTCTTGTAGGACTTTCATCAAATCTTGCAAAATATCTTCCCATCATAACAAAGTCTGCTCCTAAAGCTAGTGCTATTGTTATGTGATGGTCATGTACAATTCCTCCATCTGAGCATACAGGAATATATATTCCTGTTTCTTTAAAATATTCGTCTCTTGCTGCTACAACATCTATTAAAGCTGAAGCTTGTCCACGTCCAATTCCTTTTGTTTCTCTAGTTATACAAATTGAACCTCCTCCAACTCCTACTTTAATGAAATCTGCTCCTGCTTCTGCTAGATATCTAAATCCTTCTCTATCTACAACATTTCCTGCTCCAATTTTTACATTGTCTCCATAGTGTTTTCTTACATAAGCTATAGTATTTTTTTGCCATACTGAATATCCATCTGAAGAGTCTATACATAACATATCTACTCCTGCGTCTACTAGTGCTGGTATTCTTTCTGCATAGTCTCTTGTTCCTATACCTGCTCCAATTATATATCTTTTATCATCATCTAATAATGAATTTGGATTTGTTTTTCTGTCTTCATAATCTTTACGGAATACTAAGTATTTTAATTTTCCTTCGTCATCTAATATTGGTAAACATGCTATTTTGCGTTCCCATATAATATCATTTGCTTCTGATAAACTTATACCTTCACACGCCCATATAGCTTTTTCTTTTGATGTCATAAATGTATCTATTGGTGCATTCATGTCATCTCTTGAAATTCTATAGTCTTTATCTGTTACTAAACCTATGAATTTTCCGTGTGGTGTTCCATCTTCTGTTATCATAACAGTTGAGTGTCCTGTTTCTTCTATTAATTCTAATACTTCTTTTAATGGTGTTCCTGATTTTACATTAGAGTCACTTGTTATAAATCCTGCTTTATGTTTTTTTACTTGTCTAACCATTTCTGCTTGTGATTCTATAGATTGTGAACCATATATAAATGCAACTCCTCCTTCTCTTGCTAATGCGATTCCCATATCAACTCCTGATACTGATTGCATTATTGCAGATACCATTGGTACATTTGCACTATATTTGGGTTCTTCACCTTTTCTATATTTTACTAGTGGTGTTTTTAATGATACATTTGATGGTATACATCTTTCATCTGTTAAATTTGGTAATAATAAAAATTCATTAAATGTTCTTGATATGTTTTCTAAAATTTTAGCCATTTTATATAATCTCCTTTTTTATATTTTATATTAATCGAAATTTAGTTACAATTTTTTCAATGTCTTTATTCTTTTATTAATCTAACTGTTTCCTTAGCAATCATTAGTTCTTCGTTAGTAGGGATAACCCATACCTTAATTTTTGAATCAGGAGTAGAAATAATTTTTTCTTCTCCTCTCATATTATTAGCTTCTAAGTCAATATCAATGCCCATAAATTTAAGTTTTTCGCAAACTCCTTTACGTATATTAATTTGATTTTCACCAATTCCTCCAGTAAATACAATATAATCTACACCATTTAATTCTACAGCATATTTAGCTATATAGCTTGCTATTGCGTAATTAAATTCATCAATTGCTATTTTTGCCATTTCATTATCAGTATTTGAAGCTTCTTCTATTTCTCTAAAGTCAGGTGCTAGTCCTGAAACAGCTGATAATCCAGAGTTTTTATTTAATATTGTTTCCATTTCTTCTGGTGTTAAACATTCTTTTTTCATTAAATATGTTATTACTGATGGATCTAAATCTCCACTTCTTGTTACCATTGGTATTCCACCTAATGGAGTTAATCCCATACTTGTATCTACTGATTTTCCACCATTTATTGCACATATACTAGATCCTTGTCCTAAATGACATGTGATTATTTTTATGTCTTTTATATCTTTATTTTCTATTTCTGCTAATCTCTGTGATACATAATTATGTGAAGTTCCATGGAATCCATATTTTCTTACTCCATATTTTTTGTAATATTCATAAGGTATTGGATAAATATATCTTTCTTTAGATATGGTTTGATGAAATGCTGTGTCAAATACTCCTACCATTGGTTTATTTGACATTACTTTTTTACATGCTTCTATTCCTAAAATGCATGCTGGATTATGTAATGGTGCTAAATCTGTATATTCTTTTAAAACTTCTATTACATTGTCATCTATTTTTACAGATTCTGCTATTTTTTCTCCTCCATGTACTAATCTATGTCCTATTGCTGTTATTTCATCTAATGAGTCTATTACTTTGTATTCTGGATTTACAAGTTGTTCTAAAGTAAATTCTATTGCTTCTGTATGGTTGTATGCTGGGTTTTCTATTTTTATTTTTTTACCAGTACCTTCTATTTTGTGTGTTAAAAAAGCCTCTTTTTCTCCTATTCTTTCATATTTTCCAGAAGCCATTACCTTATCTGTATCCATATTTATTAATTGATATTTTAATGATGAACTTCCACAGTTCAATACAAGTATTTTCATTTATTTTCTTCCTTTCTAAAATCTTAATTTTTTGTACGTTGATTAAATTTAAAATGAAGTTTAACGTAGCCAAAATTGTAATTATTTCATTTTCTCTGTTATTGAAAAAGAATTAAATTTTGACAAGGCAAACGAGTTTAAAATTTATGAGGCGTACGATGGTACGTTGATTAAATTTAAAATGAAGTTTAACGTAGTCAAAATTGTAATTATTTTTCAATAACCTTTTTTGTCTCTCTAGCAATCATCAACTCCTCATTAGTTGGTATAACAAATACCTTAACTTTTGAATTAGGACTTGAAATTTCTGCCTCTTCACCTTTAATTTTTTGATTAAGTCCTTCATCTAACTCAACTCCAAAAAATCCCAAATGATCACATATAGCCTTTCTTGAATCTTGACCTTTTTCTCCAACTCCAGCAGTAAAAGTCAAAACATCAATACCATTCATAGCAACAACACATCTTGCAATATAGCAAGCTATTAAATAATGATAATTATCTAAAGCCAATTGTGCATGATGTCCTCCTGCTGCTGCATCTGCTTCTATATCTCTAAAATCTACTGACACACCGGAAATTCCATAAGCACCTGATTGTTTATTTAATATATAACTCATTTCATCTGGGCTTAAATTTTCCTTTTTCATTATATATGTTACTACTGATGGATCTAAGTCTCCACTTCTTGTGCCCATTGGTACTCCTCCTAATGGAGTTAATCCCATACTTGTTTCTACAGATTTTCCATCTTTGATTGCACATACACTTCCGCCTTGACCTAAGTGGCAACTTACAATTTTTAAATCTTTTATATCTTTTCCTATTATTTCTGCTGCTCTATTTGATACAAATTGATGTGATGTTCCATGAAATCCATATTTTCTTATTTCATATTTTTTATAATATTCATAAGGTATTGGATAAATATATTTTTCTTTTTCCAATGTTTGATGGAATGCTGTGTCAAATACTGCTACCATTGGCATATCTGGTACTATAGCTTGACACGCTCTTATTCCTAGTATTGCTGCTGGATTGTGTAATGGTGCTAAGTCACTGCATTTTTCAATTTCTTTTATTACATCTTCTGTAATTAATACTGGATCTGAAAATTTTTCTCCTCCGTGTACAACTCTATGTCCTATTCCACCTAATTCTGATAAATCTTTTAATACTCCATAGTGCGGGTTTATAAGTCTACTGATTACAAATTCAATTGCTTGTTCATGGTTTTTAGCATAATGTTCAAATTTATGTTTTTGTCCAATTACTTTGTGTGTTAAAAATGAATTTGATTGACCTATCCTTTCAAAATATCCTTTTGCTAGCATTTCTTCTGTTTCCATATCAATTACTTGATATTTTAATGATGAGCTTCCTGAGTTTAGTACTAAAATTTTCATGAGATTTCCTCCTTTTATATATTTTAGAGATAACTTTAGTCTCTCTATTTATAGCTTTAATATACAGCTAGTATTGAATAAATTGTATTGTTTTTTGTCTGTTATTATTTTTCACTATTTTGTGCTTGTACTGCTGTTATCGCAATTACTCCAGCAACGTCTTTACTATTGCATCCTCTTGATAAGTCATTTACAGGTCTTGCAATTCCCTGGCATAAAGGTCCATACGCTTCGGCTTTTGCTAGTCTTTGTACTAATTTATATCCTATATTTCCACCATTTAAGTCAGGGAATATTAATACATTTGCTTCTCCTTTTAGTGGGCTTCCTGGTGCTTTAGATGCTGCTACTTCTGGTACTATTGCTGCATCTAATTGTAGTTCTCCATCACATATTAATTTTGGTTCTTTTTCTTTTAAAATTTTTGTTGCTTTTATCATCTTTTCTGTTAGTTCTGATTTTGCACTTCCATAAGTAGAATATGATAACATTGCTACTTTGGGTTCTTTTCCTGTTAATTCTTTAAAACTTTTACTTGATGATATTGCTATTTCTGATAATTCTTCTGCATTTGGATCTGGATTTAATCCACTATCTGCAAATATAAATGTTCCATTTTCTCCATATTCACAGTTAGGTACTACCATAACAAAAAAAGCAGAAACAAGTTTGGTATTTGGTGCTGTTTTTAATATTTGTAATGCTGGTCTTAGTGTATCTGCTGTTGAGTGGATTGCTCCAGAAACAAGCCCATCTACTTTTGAGTTTTCGTCTTTGACCATTAACATTCCATAATATACAGGATTTAATACTAATTCTTTTGCTTTTTCTATTGTCATTCCTTTGGCTTTTCTTAATTCATACAAAAGATTTACATATTTTTCGTAATCCTGTGATTTTTCTGGTTCTATTATTTTTGCACCTTCTATGTCTACCTTATTTGTTTTTGCTTTTTCTAAAATTTTTTCTTTATTTCCTATTAAAACTATATTTGCGTATTTTTCTTTTAATGCTATTTCTGTTGCTTGTAAAATACGTATGTCTTCTGCTTCTGGAAGCACTATAGTTTTTATTTCTTGTTTGGCTCTTTTTTTGATTTCTTCAATAAATGACATTTTAAATCTTCACATCCTTACTTAATTTAGATTTTTATTTTGTCTGAAGTTTATAAGTGTAAAGATATTATATCACATAAGTTTTTTTATTGCTAGTTTTTTTATAAATTTAAGAATGATTTTTAATTTTTTTCTAAACTCCTACAGATGAGAATCCATTGTCTACATGTATAATTTCACCTGTTATAGCACTTGATAAATCACTGAAAAGAAATGCTGTTACATCACCTACTTCTTTTGTTGTAACATTTCTATGTAATGGAGCTCTTTTCTCTACTACATCTAAAATTGTTCCAAAATCTTTAATTCCTTTTGCTGATAATGTTTTTATTGGTCCTGCTGATATAGCATTTATTCTGCATCCTATTTTGCCTAAGTCAACTGATAAATAGCGTACAGATGCTTCTAGTGCTGCTTTTGCTACTCCCATTATATTATATCCTTCTACTACCTTTTCTGATCCAAAATATGTGTATGCTATAATGCTTGCACCTTCATTTAACATATCTTTTTCTTTTGCCATTCTAACTATTGCAACTAATGAATAACTACTTACATCTTGTGCATGTGCATATCCTTCTCTTGATGTATTTATAAAGTCATTACGCAAGTCATCTGTATTTGCATGTGCAATTGCATGTAAAATTCCATCTATTTTTCCATTTTCTTTTTTTATTTGTTCTAAACATTTTTCTATATCTTCGTCTTTACTAACATCATTACATATATATAATTTTGAATCTGGTATTTCTTCTAATAGTTGCTTTACTTTTTCAAAGTTTGCTTCTGATGTTGTACATATTACTTTTGCTCCTTGTTCTGATGCTGATTTTACTGCTCCAAATGCTATACTCCATTTGTTGCGTACTCCCATTATTACAACTTTTTTGTTTTCTAATATCATTATTTTTCTTGTATGATATATTTAATAACTTAAATAGACCATACTCTCCTTTCTTAATTTATTTTTATATTTGTGTTTTACTGTATTTTTCGGAATTTTTCGTATCTTTTTTCTAAAAGTTTTTCTATATTTTCTTTTTGTAGTTCTAATATAGTTTGTTTTAGATATTTTTTTAGTTCTGTGCATACTTTTTCTAGTGTTTTTTCTGTTACGCCTTCTTCGGGTTCTTCAATTATTTTTTCTATAATTTCTAATTTTTTTAAGTCTTCTGCTGTAATTTTCATATTTTCTGCTGCTTCTTTTGCTTTGCTTGCATCTTTATATAAAATGCTTGCAAATCCTTCTGGTGATAAAATAGAGTAGACTGCATTTTCTAGCATTACAATTTTGTCTCCTACACCAATTGCTAATGCTCCTCCACTTGATCCTTCTCCTATTACTATACATATAATTGGTACTTTTAATTTTGACATTTCCATTATGTTTTTTGCTATTGCTTCTCCCTGGCCTCTTTCTTCTGCTCCAACTCCTGGATAGGCTCCTGGGGTATCTATAAATGTTATAATTGGTCTTTTGAATTTTTCGGCTTGTTTCATTAGCCTTAGTGCTTTTCTATATCCTTCTGGTTCTGGCATTCCAAAATTTCTTTCCATGTTTTCTTTTGCACTTTTTCCTTTTTGTTCACCTATAACAGTTACTGGTATTTCATCTAGTAATGCTATTCCACCTATAATTGCTTTGTCATCTCCGAAATTTCTATCACCATGAAATTCAATAAAATCATTAAATATATTTTTTATATAGTCTGTTGTTTTTGGTCTTTGTGTTTGTCTTGCTATTTGAACTTTTTCCCATGCTGTTTTCAATATATACACCTCTTTTTCTATGATACTTTTTTATGCATTTTTATTATTTTTGAAATGGTTTCTTTCATGTCTTTTCTTTCTACTATTTTATCAATAAATCCATGTTCTAGTAAAAATTCAGATTTTTGAAAACCTTCTGGTAATTTTTGCCCTATAGTTTGTTCTATTACTCTTGGTCCTGCAAATCCTATTAGTGCTTCTGGTTCTGCTAAAATAATATCTCCTAAACTTGCAAAACTTGCCGTTACTCCTCCTGTTGTTGGGTCTGTTAAAACTGATATATATAGTAAACCTTGTTCATTTAGTTTTGCAATTGCTGCTGAAGTTTTTGCCATCTGCATTAAAGATATTATTCCTTCTTGCATTCTTGCTCCACCTGATACACAAAAAATTATTATTGGTAGTTGATTTTTGATAGCTGTTTCTATTGCAAGTGTTATTCTTTCTCCTACTGCTGAGCCCATACTCCCCATTAAAAAGTTTCCATCCATTACAGCAAGTACTGCTTCTTCTCCATTTATTTTGCATTTACCACATTTTACAGCTTCTTGAATTTTTGTTTTTTCTTTTAATAATTCTACCTTTTTTAAATATCCTTCAAAATTTAATGGGTCTTTTGTTAGAATGTCTGCCCCTATTTCTTCATAAGTTCCTTCATCTGCAATTTGTTTTATTCTTCTTCTTGATGATAGTCTAAAATGTTTTCCGCAGTTTGGGCATACACTTAAATTTTTGTGTAGTTCTTCTTTGTATATAATTTCTTTGCAATTATTGCATTTTACCCATTTCCCTATCATTTTTTCAGATGCTTCGTCATTTTTTATTGGTTTTTCTTCTATTTTGTTTACTTTTTTTATTTTATCAATAATCATTTAAAAGTACATTCCTTTCTTGATAATGTCTTATTTGTTATATATTATGAAAATTATGCATCCTTTCTAATATAGCAAACTATAATGTTAACATTTCTTTTTCTACAAATGATGTATCATATTGATTTGTTTTAAAGTTCTCATTTTCTAATATTTTTAGTATAAAATCTGTATTTGTGTCTATTCCTTCTACAACTAATTCTGCAATTGCACTTCTTAATTTTGCTATTGCTTCTTCTCTGTTTTTTCCTTGTGCTATTATTTTTGCTATCATTGCATCATAATTTGCTGGTACTGTGTATCCCGCATAAATTGCTGTGTCTACTCTTATTCCATTTCCTCCTGGTAAATGTAATCCTGTTATTTTTCCAGGACATGGCATAAAATTTTTGTCTGAATTTTCTGCATTTATTCTTGCTTCCATTACATGCCCTGTGAATTTTATATCTTCTTGTTTTAATAGCATTTTTTGTCCAGATGCAATTTTTATTTGCTCTTTTATTATATCTATTCCTGTTACCATCTCTGTAATTGGATGTTCTACTTGTACTCTTGTGTTCATTTCCATAAAGTAAAAGTCTTGATTTTTGTCTACTAAAAATTCTATTGTTCCCACATTTGTATATCCTATTTCTTTTACCGCTTTTACTGCTACTTGACCCATTTTTTTTCTTGTTTTATCATTAATTGCCATACTTGGTGTTTCTTCTATAATTTTTTGGTTTCTTCTTTGTATAGAACAGTCTCTTTCTCCTAAGTGAATGCAATTTCCATGTTCATCAGCTAATATTTGTATTTCTACATGACGTGGATTTTCTATAAATTTTTCTAAATAAATGCTATCATCTCCAAATGATATTTTTGCTTCTTGTTTTACTATGTCATAAGATTTTTCTAGTTCTTCTTTTGAATATGCAATTCTTATTCCTCTTCCTCCGCCACCTGCTGATGCTTTTAATATTACTGGATATTTTATTTTTTCTGCTAATTCTATTGCTTCTTCTTTGTTTTTTATTAATCCTTCTGAACCTGGTACTACTGGTACTCCAGCTTTTTTCATTGTTTCTTTGGCTTTTGATTTGTTTCCTAGTAAATTTATTAAATCTCCACTTGGTCCTATAAATTTTATTCCCATATCATTACAAATTTTGGCAAAACTTGCATTTTCAGATAAAAATCCAAAGCCTGGATGGATACTGTCTGCACCTGTTAAACAGGCTGCTTCTAATATTGCTTTCATATTCAAATAACTTTTGCTAGATGCTGCTGGCCCTATACAAATTGCTTCATCTGCCAATGTTTTGTGTAATGAGTTTTTGTCTGCTTCTGAATATACTGCTACTGTTCTTATTCCCATTTCTCTGCATGCTCTTATTATTCTTACTGCAATTTCCCCTCTATTTGCTATTAATATTTTCTGTAACATTTATTACTCCCTTCACTTATGTGTAGTTTTAGCTACTTAAGTATTTATACATAATATTTTGCTCTATTTATACTATTGCAAAGGTTAATTCTCCCTTTACTGCTGTTTTTCCATCAACTGTTGCTATTGCTTCTCCTATTCCTACTGGTCCTTTTTTCTTTATAATTTTTACTTCTAATTTTAATCTATCTCCTGGGACTACTTGTTTTTTAAATTTTAATTTGTCTATTCCTCCAAACAATGCATTTTTTCCTTTATTTTCTTCCATTGAAAGTATTGCAACTGCTCCTGTTTGTGCTAATGCTTCTACCATTAATACTCCTGGCATTATTGGGTTTCCTGGAAAATGTCCTTTAAAATAGTATTCTTCTTTATTTACATTTTTGTATGCTACTGCACTTTGACCAGGTTCAAAACTTTCTACTTCATCTATCATTAAAAATGGTTCTCTTTGTGGTATTATTTCTTTTATTTCTTCTTTATTTAACATTTTAATCACATTCCTTTTTTATTTTGAATAATGGTTTTCCATATTCAACCATTTCTTCATTTTTTGCACAAATTTCTACTACTTCTCCATCAAATTCTGATTCTATTTCATTCATTAATTTCATTGCTTCTACTATGCATACTACTTGACCTTTGTGAATTTTATCTCCTACTTTTACATAAGCTGGTTTGTCTGGTGCGTCACTTGCATAAAAGGTTCCTACCATTGGTGAAGTTATTGTTTCTAAACTTTCTTCTTTTTGTTTTTTGTCTTTTGTGCTGTCTATTTCTACGACTGTTGGTGTTATTCGCTCCGCTGTTACAACAGATATGTCTTTTTGAACTGTTTTTGCCATACTTATTTTTATACCATCTGGAAATTCTATGTCTAATGATGATAGTTTTGAGTTTCCCATATCATCCATTAGTTTTTTTATTTCTTCATATTCCATTAAAATCACTTTCCTTTCAAAATTTTAATATTAAATTTTTATAATCTTCAATGTTTTAATATTTTTATATCTTTTTTAATAAGATTGTACTATTATGTCCACCGAATCCTAATGAGTTTGACATTGCATATTTAACTTCTATATTTCTTCCTTCATTTGGAACTATGTCTAAATCACATTCTTCATCTGGTACTTTGTAGTTTATAGTTGCTGGTACAAAGCTATCTTGAATTGCTTTTGCACATACAACTGCTTCTACTCCTCCTGCTGCACCTAATAAATGTCCTGTGTGTCCTTTAGTAGAGCTTACCATTACTTTTTTTGCTGCTTTTTCTCCTAGTGCTGTTTTTATTGCCATTGTTTCACATAAGTCGTTTAGATGTGTTGATGTTCCATGTGCGTTTATATAAGTTATTTCTTCAGGATTTATATTTGCTTCTTTTATGGCATTTTTCATAGCTCTTGCTCCACCTTCTCCATCCGGTGCTGGTGATGTTATATGATATGCATCAGATGTTACTCCATATCCTACTACTTCTGCATAAATTTTAGCTCCACGTTTTTTTGCGTGTTCATATTCTTCTAATATTAAAACACCTGCTCCTTCTCCCATAACAAAGCCACTTCTTTCTTTGTCAAATGGAATGCTTGCTCTTTGCGTGTTTTCTTCTTTTGTTAGTGCTTTTATATTTGTAAATCCTGCTATACTAAGTGGTGTAATACTCGCTTCTGTTCCTCCTGCAATAACAATATCTTGATATCCATGTCTTATCATTCTGTATCCTTCTCCTATACTGTGTGTTCCAGATGCACATGCTGTTACTATTGCCATAGATTCTCCTTTTGCTCCTAAATCTATTGCTACATTTCCTGTTGCCATATTTGATATTCCCATTGGTATATACATAGGTGATACTCTGTCTGGTCCTTTATTCACACATTTTTCATGCTCTGTTTCAATTGTTTCTATTCCACCTATTCCTGATCCTATTATTGTTCCTACTCTTTCCATGTTTTCTTTTTCTTTGTCTAATCCACTGTCTTTCCATGCTTGTCTTGAAGCTACTATTGCATATTGTGAAAATAAATCTAGTCTTTTTGCTTCTCTTCTTTCAAAATAATCTTCTGGGTTATATCCTTTTACTTCTCCTGCTATTTTTACTTTAAAGTCTGTTGTGTCAAATTTTGTAATTTTGTCTATTCCACATTTTCCTTCTTTTATGTTTTTCCAAAATTCTTCTACATCATTTCCTATTGGTGTAATCGCACCTAAACCTGTTATAACAACTCTTTTTTCCATTTTTATATCATACCTCCATCAACATTTATGACTTGCCCTGTAATATATGAGCTGGCATCTTCTCCTAAAAAATAAACTAGTTCTGCTACTTCTTTTGCACTTCCCATTCTTCTTAATGGTATTTGACTATTTATATTTTCTTTTATTTCTTCCTTTAAAACATTTGTCATATCTGTTTCTATAAATCCTGGTGCTACGGCATTTGCACGAATGTTACGTGATGCTAATTCTTTTGCAATACTTTTTGTAAATCCTATAATTCCTGCTTTTGATGCTGCATAATTGCATTGCCCTGCATTTCCTGCAACTCCTACAACTGATGCTAAATTTACGATACTTCCACTTCTTTTTTTCATCATATATTTAGTAACCTCTTTTGTTACTAAATATGTTCCTTTTAAATTGATTTGTATTACTTTGTCAAATTCTTCTTCACTCATTCTCATTAAAAGATTGTCTTTTGTTATACCTGCATTGTTGACTAATATATCTATTTTTTCAAATTTTTCTATTGATTCTTTTACCATGTTTTTTACATCTTCAGAATTTGAGACATCTGCTTTTATTAGTAATACGTCTTTTGCTCCTGCTTCTAATAATTCATTTTTTAATTTTTCTGTGTCTGTTTTTTCTGAAACATAGTTTATTATTATTTGATTTCCTTTTTCTGCAAATTTTATTGCTACTGCCTTTCCTATACCTCTTGAACCACCTGTTATTAATACTGTTTTCATTTTACATTCAATCCTTTCTATAGTTATGATTTTTTTATAAATCCTGTTAATGCTTTTCCTGGTCCTATTTCTAAATATTGTTCTATTCCTTCTGATTTCATTAATTCTATAGCTTTATCAAATCTAACTGGATTTATTATGTGACTTGCTAAAATTTGTTTTATATTGTCTGTTTTTTTATAAATTGTACCATCTATATTTTTTATGACTTTTATTTTTCCTTCTGCATTTTCCATATTAAATTTGACCTTTTCTAGTTCTTTTTCATAAGCTTCTTTTGCTTTTTCTAATTTTTTTGTATGGAATGGTCCACTAGTTTTTAATTTTATTGTTCTTTTTGCTCCAATTTCTTTTAATTCTGTCATTGCTTGGTCTATTGCTTGGTCATTTCCTGATATAACTGTTTGATTAGCATAATTATAATTTGCTGGAACTATGAATAGTCCTGTTTTTTCTGCAATTTCTTTGCATTTTTCTTCTATTTTTTTGGATTCTATTCCAATAATTGCTGCCATTGAGTATTGTTCTTTAGGTAGCAAATTAGCCATATAATATCCTCTTTTTTTTATTAATTTAATTCCATTTTCAATATCTAAAATTCCTGCATATACTAGTGCTGTATATTCTCCTAGGCTAAGTCCGGCTGCTATTTTTGCTTCAATATTTTTATTTTTTAATATTTCCAGCATTGCTAGACTTGTTATAAATATTGCCATTTGTGTGTTTTCTGTTTTATTCAAATCTTCTTCTGGTCCTTCAAAACATATTTTTCTTATTGGCATTTCTGATATCTTTTCTGCTTTGTCATATATTTTTTTGGCTTCTTCATATTTATTATATATTTCCTTTCCCATTCCTACATATTGGGCACCTTGGCCAGGAAATAAAAAAGCTCTTTTTTCTTTGTTGTTGTTTTCTTCTGCTATTTTTAAGATTTCACTTAATTCCATTATTTTTTCCTTTCTTTTTAATTTAAATATTTTATTATCTCTTATCTGTTTTAGTTATTTTTTGTATTTTTACTTCTCTTCTATTTTATATTTCTATTAGTATGCTTGCTGTGTTTAGTGCTCCTCCATATCCTAATAAAATTATTTTGTCACCTGGTTTTATAATCTTTTTTCTCATCATTTCATCTAATGCTATTGGAATACTTGCACAAAATGTGTTTCCAAATTTATCTATATTTATATACATTTTATTGATTATATCTGTTCCTAGTCTGTTTGCTATTGATTTTATTATTTTTAAATTTGATTGATGTGGAACTATATATTTAATATTTTCTAAAGTTTCATTGCTTTCTTTTAGTAGCTTTTCTAAATTTTTTACTGTTTCTGTTACTGCATATTTATATACTTCTTTTCCATTCATTTCTAGTTTTAGTTTTTTATCTTTCATATACGTTTTTAGAATATCTTTTTCATCTATTGTTGTTTCTATGTTTGAATAATACTTTTTGTTTTCTGATGTTTCCTCTAATAAAACAGCTCCTGCTCCGTCTGACAATATTATTGATGTTCCTGTGTCTGCTTTATTAATATATTTTGAAAGTTGTTCTATTCCTACTACTAATGCTTTTTTTGCTGTTGTTGTTTCTATGTATTTTTGTGCTATGTCTATTGCATTTATAAATCCTGCACATCCTGCTAATATGTCAAATGCTATACATGTTTTTATTCCTAATTCTTTTTGTATTATGTTTGATATTCCTGGCATTATGTTTGTTGGCGTAGTTGTTGCGGTTATTATTAAGTCTATATCTTTTTCATCTTTTAATGTATTTTTTACTAGTTTTTTTGCTATGTCTTTTTGCTCTTCTTCAGGTTTTAAGTAGTATCTTTCTTCTATTCCTGTTCTTTTTTTTATATATCCATTTTCAAGTTTTAGTTCTTTTTCTAGTTCTTCATTCTTCTTTTTTATTTCAGGTAGATATGCTCCTGTTTTTGTTATTTTTATAGATTTCATTTCTATTTTTCCTTTCAATTATTTATACACTATTTTTTGTTTTTTTTCTATTAGAATGAGCGGTCAAGTCAAAAAAATATGTTTATAGGTGTTCACGTAAATACCTAAAGAACAAAAGCGGACATTAATAACATTTGCACTATTTAGAATATTTTAAAGTCCGCGTATTTGTTCGTGCCCGAAAATTTATAAAATAAATTTTCTGTGCATTGTTATTTTTATATTATAGGAAGTTCGAAGAACTTTCCTAATAATATAAAAATGAACTTTCTTTATTAAACTTTTGGTCTAATAAAAAAAGTTCATTTTGTTTAAAATATAAATTGTGTTTTTATTTTTCTTTTATTTTATATTGACTTATATCTGGTTCTGCAAATATAGAATCTTCTATATTATTAAATGTATATTCTCTTTCTACGGTATCTTCTGGGGCATTTGATTTTAAAAATAGTCCTGTTTCTTTTTCAATAATAACTTCACTATTTTTTTCTGTTAATGATGTTGAAGATAAAAATCCTTTTATTGTATAACATTCTTTTTCATTATATTTAGTCTTTTTTACACTGGCAATTGCACTGCTAAAAAGGGTTTGCCATTTGTTGTCGTTTTCTAAAAAATTGTATAAGTTTATTTGCATTATTGAGACTTTTGAATTAATATCACAACTTTTTCCTTCGGAACTTTCAGTAAATACATCTATTCGTTCTCCATTGTCATACATTGATACTTTTAATGTTTCTCCATTTATGTTTCTTTCCATAAATATTGCTTGCTTATTTTCTTTTTTATAGTATTCCATTATTACTTTTGTTCCTTCTTTTGATGTTGATATGGATTTTATTGAATAATTTGTATTGCTTGTGTATTTTGCTATTTTGTTTTGTAAGTCTGTAATTATTATGTAATTTCTTATTGTATGTATTACAAATATTGCAATGACTATTAATAGTATTATTCCTATAATTTTTAAAATGTTTTTCTTACTCATATATACCACTCCTTTTCTTTTGTGCAACCTGGCTATCATGAGTTTTTTAGAACTTTTAGATCATGGCTTTGCGTCATAAACTTTCGTTTATTTTGCTTTTTTACAATATTTATTTATATTTTAACACATTTAGGCATTTTTTGCAAATGGCTTTGTTTCTTTTAATTTCTACTTATCAATTTTATCATTGTTTAGTTTGGTCTGAAAACACTTTGGTTCTTTGTCATGTTAGTTGATTTATGCTAGAATTTTTAGACGTAGTAAATCAAAACTACATCTACCATACATTATTCTTTTTATAACTTTGGTTTTGTTATTAAAGCCTTCAGTTAGACCATTACTATAATCATATTTTATGGCATTCTTGACAGCATCTATATCACTTTCAATTAATGTAATGAAGCTATTAAGCTCCTTTACATTAATTTTTTTTGCATCTTTAATCTATTTATTTAGTATTCTTGGCTTTTTAGAAAAAATTATTTTCTTAAATCTTCTTATCATATTTATAATAGTATTTAATTCTTGATTAGTTTCTAAATGCTCCTCTAAGTCATTTCTTGTATTCTCGTCTTTTATTTCTTCTATATTTCGGAATAGCAATTGTTTTATTTTACTTCTCTTTAAGTACTTTATATTCATTCGCGTTTCTTGTCTTATACCTTTTAATCTACTTGTAAACAGTGATGTTTTTCCTTTGTATCCATTTGTTTTTATTTCATCATATATTTCATTTATCTTCTTTCCTTCTAATATCAGCTTTTTTATCATTGGAACATAAGGATCTAAAATAGAATGAGTCGAACGTTCTAACGGCTGTTTTTGCTCTAAATAGCTATATATTGTTTGTCTTGATATTTTTAATTGCTTAGCAATATCGCTTACTTTCATTCCTTCCTTATATAATTTTTGTGTTTCTTGTATAACCTTCCATTTTCTTTCCGCAGATTCTTTTTTGTTTTTCTGTCTTTTATTTAAAATTATTTCTTCCTTAATTCCTATTTTCCCTTTTCTATCTATTATTTTAGTTCTATCTGCTATATTTCTTTTTAAATAATTATTTAAATCATCAGTTAAGTTTTTTAATATATGAAATCTATCTACTATTTGTATTGCTTGGGGCAATGCTTCATTTATGGCATTTTTATATGTTTGTGAAAAGTCTCTAGTTACTGTTTTCACCTTAGTAAATAACTTCAACGTTTTTACTACTTCGTCTTTTTCTCTGGAGTTTATTACTTCAATTTTTTTCTTATTATCATTATCTACAAATATTGTATTAAATATTTCTCGCTTTTTTGATGAAAAATCATCTATTCCTAAATTTTTTATTTCATAGTTAATTTCAATTTTTGTTTTTTTTTATGATTCTTAATATAGTATTATTTGAGATAGTTACATGAGTATCTTTTATTTGTTTCTCTGCATCTTTTGAACTCGTTTTTAAACCAATTCTATTTATGTAATTATCTAATCTTTTTGTTCTTATTGCATTATTTTCTATAAATTCTAAAGGCTCCGCAAATGTTGTATGCTGACATTTGGAGTTATTACAAAAGTATTTTTTCACATTTATTATTAACTTTACTTTATAATTTTGAATTGGTAAATCAGAAATAGTTCTTTTATATGTACTATGTACTTTTTCATTTTCTTGTCCACAATACTTGCATTTTGTTTTTTGCTTTTTGGTATCACAATATATATACATTATTCCATCTATGATTTCTGTTTTTGTTACTATTAATTTCTTGTCTAATTCTTTTATTAAATCATTTATTTCCAACATTTTATCCTCCGTACTTTCTACGGAGGATATTTTATCATATCTCGTTTTGAATATCAACTAACTTGACAAAGAACCAATAATCTTGACAAGGTTATCTGGATGAACTAGTTTTATTTGTTCTGCCATTTGCATAACACCCATCTGATTTCCTCCTTATTAAAAAATCATCAGGTGCAATCAGACACGGGGCCCTGATTGCACCACATATAATCTCAATGTTTTACAATATCTATTTTTGCACTTTTTTTATTGTTCTATTTCCAACTGAAAGCTAGATTTTAGAGAAACTAGCGGGCAAGCACCATACGCGCTGCTAAAGTAGCCGTTGCCCAAGGCATCGACGTAATCGTACACATAGCACACAAAGTTAGAGCCGTTAGCCGACGGAGAAGCGAGCCACCAGTAATAAATACCTGTAGAACCGTTTTTTCCGCAATACATACTATTATATCCTGTATAATCTAATGTATTATTCCCTGTCCAATAATCACTATTTGATATATTTGATTGCTTTCCATTTAATGTATATATATATCCTGTTGCACTTGTTTCTCTATAAGTTGCTCCTAATTTATAATTTCCTGTTGTATGTGATACTTGATTATATGATGCCACATACATCTCTGCTGTTGGTGTTCCTATTGCATAATTTGCTTTTGATGTATCACAATATGTTGTCCATTTACTTGGTGAACATAACCATGCTGCTGCTCTTTCATTATAATTCCAGCTAGATGTGCTACTTCCTCTTTTGGCTGCCCAACTTGGATTTAATTTCTTATATATTGTTAAATCTGTTTCACTTGGTGTATAACTTATATAGCCTGATAAATCTGTATCATTTGCTGTCCAGTCTGCTTTTAGATATACTGTATTTTTATCTCCGAATTTTCCTTCTGTATCTATATAGAATATTCTATATGTTTTTCCTCCTGCTGTATAATTTGTTACTTTCTTTCCGTAATATTTTTCATATTCTCCTACT
>QWCY01001930.1_pt1 | contig 74495 bp, 50 predicted proteins | sample 1972631 | NCBI WGS metagenome assembly QWCY01 (sample SAMN09866696, study PRJNA288562) | Human gut metagenome isolate pre1_stool, whole genome shotgun sequencing... | isolation source: gut | host: Homo sapiens | place: USA: California
TACGTATCATAAGCGCTTACCTTTGCGTACAAAGGTAAGCAATTCTATTCTGAGAGATTTACTATCAGATAAAAATTTTAATGCGTTCGCTCAAATCATTAAATTCTTTCTCGCCCGGTTCGGCAACAGGAGTACCGAAAGGCATCTGTGCAATCAGTTGCCAAGTCTCGGGAAGATGCCATGTGCTGCGCACATCTTCGTCAATCAACGGGTTATAGTGTTGCAGGGAAGCACCCAAGCCTTTGTCTTCAAGCATAGTCCAGATGGCCAACTGGTGCATGGCAGAAGTCTGTTGGGACCACGTCGGGAAATTATCTTGATAGGTAGGGAATTGTTTTTGTAATCCTTCCACAATGGAACGGTCTTCAAAGAAGAGTATCGTGCCATATCCGCAAGAAAACGAAGTATCAATCTTCTTTTCCGACTGGCGATACTGTTCTTCGGACAAGCGTTCTTCCAACTGATCCTTCACAATTCTCCATAATTTCTGGTGTTCATCACCCAGCAGCAGCACAACTCGTGTGGTCTGCGAATTAAATGCCGAAGGCACATATTTTACTGCTGTACGGATGATATGTACAATTTCCTCGTCCAGAACTGGAGAGTCGTTACTGATAGAATAATAACTGCGCCGATGCTCCAATGCTTCGGCAAATGTCCGTTCTCTGATCATATTTAATCCTTTCTTTAGTATTTTCCTTCTTTTGCTTATAGTAAGGAAACAAACGAAAGGAGCAAGTTGTTCAAAAACAACCTACAAATCAAAGCACTTCACCTTTGAGATAGGATTGATACAGATAATCTATTGCCGGCTTCTACTTTTCTAAGTAACTCCAATTATGGAGTCACAAATATCATGCAGCTTTTGTCTAGATTCATACGCCTTATGGCTATGAAAATAATTCTTATCCAAACACTCACATAGCACAGTATATTGTGTTTGTAGACGTAACACAATATCGTTCTCAGAATTATCATCTATAGAACAACCTTTCAATTTGTCATATAAGGTCTTGTAAATCACAATCGATCTATCTTAACAAGTCCTTCATTGTAGTATCCGTAAACGTTCTCCAGATCTTCAAGTCTATTAACTGATAATCATCAAAGAGCTGGGTTACGTACTCAATTTCGAAGACCAAGCGGAAGTCATTCTTATCTTCACCTGATTGACCTTCCTTGCGTGTGCCTACTCGTGCAATCTTTATCAAGTACAAGTCGCGAATGCCCTTACCCTTCAAATAAGGCATGAAGTAGTACAACTTGTTGAGAGCAACTTTTGATGGAAATTTCTTACCTGTATAATAAATCTTGGCAGACTTATCAAGGTATTGCTCGAAATTATCCTTCTTAACAAGGCTGATGAGCACGTTCTTAGACTCGTCAATAAGATGCTTGTGAGATGATGTAACGTATTCAGCCATATCCTCACGAACAATGCAGTTCTCAACGATGCTATTGTTTTGATACTGCTTGAATAAGTCAAGGAAGTTCAGTTGAGTGTACCCTGTCTTCTTCTCAACCTTCACTTCTTCCTTTTCAAGGGTCTCACGGCTTAAACGTCTGCCCATAATCTTATGCCAGATGGAACGAGCGATTTGAATCTCTTCCATACTAAGCCCCATACCTTCATGAAGGATTATTCTATCAGTATAATCAAGAATCTCGTCTGCGGTTCTTTTCTGACGTAACATTCTGTCGATCTCAGCAAACAATACTTCGTTCTCAACGCGATAAGGCATATAGATGCCACCTACTTCACTTGGCATGAGTTCCAAACAACCACCACCAAAGTTGCGACCTAGAATCTCTGCAAAAGTAAATGATAAAGAGTTATAGTAACTTGCCACGAATGCTTTCTTGTTCACGCCCTCCTTGATGAATACTCGGTGCATAGTATCAGTTGTGTAAGCCTTAGCCTCATTCAACACAAATTTCGGATACAGGTTGTTGCGACGAAGGAAAAGTGCATCAGAAAGCTTAATGGATGGAATAATGTACCATTCGTCACGTATTCCTGTTTTGTAACCGTTGTTTACACCTTTCTTTTCACCATTCTCAATATAAGCTCTTACACCATCATTGCCATTATCTTTTGCTCCAGAAGGAAAGACAAGAAGATATGCTTTCGCTCCCGAATTCACATTTGCCTTCCAATCTTTTTTCGTAAAACACAGGCTGTTCACTTGTACGCTTCTGCCGACCATAGGTCTTGCATACTCTTTTAGGTTATAGAGAGTTACTACAGATTCCGGTACTGTGAAGTAATCGTTAGCACCTGTTGTTATTCCAACTTCTACATTTGCATAAGTAGAAATAGACGGCATATTACGCTTTACCTTCTCCAACAGGTCGAGTTCTTTATTTTCAAGGAAATAGGATGTCCACTTATCAGTATGGAAATCTATCTTCTTGGTAGGAAATCTTAATCTGTGAGGATCAAGAGTAAGCAAACCATCAGCATCCTTTACCTCGATGTGTTCAATCAAGTGCTCATCTGTTCCGTTCTTCTCACACAATAGCAAGACAACCTCTTGCTGGATTTCCTCAAAAACAAGATTCTCAAAAGAAATGATGTTTATCCTGTTAAAGTTCTTTGCAAGGTATTGGCGTAATTGCTGGGCATACTTCACCATAAGAAGTTCGGATGGGAGAACAAACCCCATCTTGCCTGTCTCGGCCAATAGCTGACTGCATCCTACCACAAATGTAACCCAGGCATTCGTCAGTTTTGTTCTCTTCAACGTAGAACGCCTGAATATTTCATCAGCTAATTCCTGCTGCTCAGGATCATAATATTGATAACGAATGAACGGAGGATTTCCAACCACTAAGTTGAAACGCTTATCAGTATCAAGGCAGAAACGATGAAAGTCGGCATTGATTACTTCCGAATCATGCAAGCCTATTGCTTGAGCCTTCTCTGCCTCTCCTGCTTCGTATTCAACTGCAGTAACACTATTGTAGGACATTGCATCGTTGCCAATGCACTTTAGGAACACACCGTCACCACAACTCGGTTCAAATATGTTCAAATCCTTACTGCCATTAATTCCCCATTGCAGGATAAATCTGGCTATTGCCGGAGGAGTATAATAAGCACCTCTCAGCTTCTGGTCAGTTGCATTTTCAATCAGCTGCATAGAGTTCTTTTATCTTAGGAATTAATGATACTTCATCATTCGTCATGCCATAAAGCATGTTGATGACATTCTGCTGCTCGTGTTTGAGTAAATCAAATTGGCGTTGTAATGGTATAAGGCTCCTTCGGTTCTTTGCTGCCTTACTTATCTTATCGCCTAACTCAATGAGCCTCTTTTGACGATCGGCGATATCATCGTGAACATTTCGTTCATTTTGATCAGTAAAGTCAATTTCCCGGATTGGTATTTGTTTCAATACCTTTGTACCACGAGCTATGTAACCACCACGGAATATCTCACCATAGAGAGAAGCAAGCCATTCTCCCTGAATCGACCCCAAGATGGCTTGTATGTAGTAAATTGAATACTGACTATCTGAAGGAATACTAACCAGGCAATAACCAGCCGTACCGCCAGATGATACTAAGGTTCCATTGTTGTCTATGGCATATTTATCAGTCTGAGCCAATACACCTACTATCATCTTTTCTTCTACCTCACACGCTTCCAGACTTTGGTGTCTGCCGTAACGATACCATTCGTCCGCAGTAGTTGGCTTGGGTTGAATATCCCTGGATGCCTTATCCAGTTCAGGCTTTGCAGCCATCAAGAATGTATAGAACAGAGGATAACGTCTTTGGATAGTTGTAAGAGGTATCAACTGTAGATGTCCATCATTATCCTTTTTATATGGGAAGAATACACGAGCATTGGGCTTAAATGTACGATAAGTGCTCATTGCATCCGCTCCCTGAGCTGTTTTGAAATAGGGCTTTGTTACTGCTTTTTCTACTTCATATTCGTTGCCGTCAAAAGCTTTAAAGGTGTAGGTGGTTCGCGTTTCTGATATTGGAACAAATACATAAATCTTATTCGCACTTGTCTGGATTCCATTGAAAATATAATCATCGCCAACAATATCGCCAAGCGGTTTAGTATGTGCAGTTACTGCATTTAATAAAGGCAAATGTTCATCCGTACACAATATCCAAGTATCAGCATTGATTGTGACTGATGGGCGATCGCAGAACTTATAAGCATTGACATTCCTCACTCTCCAACCAATGAAATCGCTTACTTCCGAATATTTGAAATTCTCATGCTTATTCTTTTCCAACACTATGATGCAAGTATAGGTTGACTTGTCTGCAAATACTTGATGAGCACCAAACGAGATCATGGTTTTAAGATAGGCATTATTGGCAATGAAGTTGCGAAGTTCTTTTGCTGCTCCAACCTTCATGAATTTGTTCGGAACTACGTAACCTAAGTAACCATCAGGTTTCAAAAGATTTAAAGCACGCTCTATGAAAAGGAAGTACTTATCATATTGCTTGTATGCACTCGTATATCTATTCCCTTTTTCGTAAAGAGATTTTTCCTTAGGAGTAAATGCCTTGATATCCTCAGTTTTCATGTATGGAGGATTACCAACGATCAAGTCAAAAGTTCTGTCACCAAAATCAAATGGATTGATTTCGAAAGCATCATCAGCAGGAACGTCAGCTGTACTTAAAAGGCTGTTGCCATAGAAGATATTATTTGAAAGGTCAGGTAATATTGGATGGAATGAAGACAAAGAATTTACGTCCTCATCTTCAAGTAATTTGAGTAACAGTCCAAATTTACATGCTTCAACAGCATTAAAGTCTTTGTCGACGCCATAGATGCAGTTAACCAGCAGATTGCGTTTCATTTCATATGGCAACTTGTAAGTGTCAATACTAGTCTGAACAAGCTTACTACGATCATTTTCAAAATAATAATCCACTAATGAGTCATAGAGCAACTGGTATAGCTCTAACAAGAATGCACCTGAGCCACACGCTATATCTGCACATTTTAGGTTATTGATTTCGTTTGCAGTCTTACCTTGGATGATTTCTGCGGCAGTTTGATGTAATATTTCACGTACTACAAAGTTTGGTGTAGTAACAATATCGCGTTCCGCATTCTCGGGTTTCTTAACAATCTTAAGTTCACCATCTACTACGGCAAGTTTTTCGGCAAGGAATATTTCATAAATGCGGCCAAGAATATCTGATGAAAGTACAGTAAACGAGTATGGGCTTTCAGGAAAATAGAGCTGACGGATTATCATCCAAAACGAAGAGCTGATATTTCCGATTACATCCTCAGAAATAAGTTCCTCAAATAGGCCTGAATTATACTTATTATCCGCCTCCTTAAACTTTGCTACGAGTTCTTTATGACTGTTATGGTCAGCAATAGTAAGCAGACGTTGGTAAGTTTCAATATTTCTATCCTCACAAACACGGAGGAAAAGTATCTTATTGATGTAACTCTGAACTATATCTCCTAGATAATCAATCTCCAAGTCAGGATCACAAGAAAGGATTTGTTGACCAAGCATCAAACGCCATTGGTTTATTTGCTCCAGAAATAGCGAATCCACCGACTGATGTACTACATTCAGTTCAATGTCATCCCAAACTTCTTCAAAGTGTCCTGTATATACGGATTCCTTTCCAACTAATTCAAGGAGTTCTTCTGCTACATTTTCATAGTCAGTATAATGATATGCTTTGATACGAGCCTTGACCAGAGTATCTCCGTCCTCAACTTTATATGAAGTATCATAGATATATAAGTCTTCAAAGTTAGACAGCACAGAAATCTTAAGGTTAGCCGTATATCCATAACGTCTAACCTGCTTGGCAGGATTATCATCTGTGCTGATATCCACACAAGGCTTCTTTGCCTCTAAGAAGAACTTGCGCTCCCCAAAAAGACGAAACGTATAGTCAGGTTTCTTCGAATGAGTGGCGGCATCGGCTTTAAGTGATTCCTCCAAAAGCACCTCACGCTCATTTGTCTTCTTACCTGACATGTTACGAATATCCCAACCAAGAACCTCAAACAAAGGGTCTAGAAACTCATTTCTCACTTGAGTTTCGTTAAAATTCGGGGTTCTGTAGAAATTACGATTCGACTCGTACTTCTCCACAAGGGCATGTATAGTATTCTTTATCTCTTGAACATCCATGTTATTTTTCTTTAGGGAAGATCTCCCCGAATGTTTTGTTGTCGTTATCAATCCATGCAGTTGTTCCTTGCATTGCTGTGGCTGTACAGAAACTAGCTGCACCTGATGGAGAATGTTTCTTGGTTGTTACATTTACGTCCTGTAGTAACGTGAGAAGGCCTCCATCATTCTGACATGCTTTCTTATTATTTCGGAAATCCTCGCGCATCACGCCGATCTCCTTAGGCATACTTGACTGGTCTCTGGAAAGAATCTTGCTACCTGCTTTCAGGCAGTACTCATCTGTATCAGGATAATAGTGCAATGTAGCGTGAACACCAATTTGATTCATATCCAGATGGAATTCATGATAATTTACAGGCTTAATGATTTCTTTTGGCTTATCGAAAATCTCACAACCATAGAATCGGGTAAGAAACAGAATGTCCTCAAAGAAAGCATTCATCTCGTTTTCCTTGTGTGGCGACAATGTTTCCTTCTCAACCTTCTTGGTATTGTCAATCTCATAGTTGCCAGCTTCATTGGCAGCCTTTAACCCAAGATATTCCAAATATTTTACCTCACTCTTGTAAATTTCGTTTGATTTAGAGATAAACACAAGTGCTGTATCCCAGTACTCTTTCTTCTGCTTATGGTCAATTACTCGATGAGTGAAATCATTTGTCTCACCAACATAACCGGTACGCTTCCCGGTATTGGGATGCGTACCGAGGAGTATATAAAACGAGTGCTGTTTCACCCACTTATGTTTGGCACCAACCTCTGCCACCTTATCTTTGGGTAACACGAAGCAAGCACATGATCGTTGAGTACCCATATCAATGATACGCGCACCACTTAATGTGTTATCGAGTAGTTCGGTATATACTGTAAGTATTGCCATAATGTTACAAATTTGCCTGTAAAACTGCAATGGACTCTCCCAAATCATAGATTCCCTCTAAAAAATACAAATTTTATAGCTTTTTCTATTCCTGGTAGTTCCTCGAAGCGAACAAGGGCGTCGAGAGGAAACGCTTCAGCTGCAAAATTACTAGTTTTTCCTTGAAATCATGTAAAATATGAATATTCTTGAAAGAATTAGTCTATTTTATTGCGTTCTCTTCAATGTTTATTGCGAATTTTAATTGGTTCCGTATGAAAAATGGCATTTTTCAACATAGCATACGTACACGTACATAATTGCTGCTAATGAAACTGCAACACTCTATTGCAGTTATCAGGGCAATTATTTAACGTTGATTATTAATAAAACTATGCTCTCAGGAGGTTAAATGTGCTTAATGACAACATTTACTCTTCCAAACTCTGCGTAAACAATGCGTAAACAAACGGTTTCAGTTAGGGGTATTTAGTAAGCTTCATAGGAGATAGTGAAATTCGTAACCGCTTGATATACAATTAAGATTAACAAAACAGACTATCGCAAAATATCACATTATCGTTCTCATAATCTGGAGGTCCCTGGTTCAAGCCCATAGCACAAAGATCTTTGGTTCGCCTTGAGTTCAATAACGAAGTCTCCTCCTTTATCTCTAACCTTGTCTATTATTACCTTTTGGAATGACATGGCATCTGCTGTGACTACACATCATCAACATCATATCCTATTGAATTCCGCATATAAAAAAATTAAAAATGAACGATAAAAAGAAACACCTAAGGCGGTGCCCCCGCATCGCTGCACACGAATATATAAGGATTTTTACTACAACTACAAGCGATGAACAATATTTCTTAAATGAAAAAGTCTTGATTCTTACCTGTAAATAAAACAAGCTACGCCTTAACCTTAAAAATAAACAGTATATTTTGGTACACCTCCCAGTTTGCATTACCTTTGTCCCCAATTATGGGAAAGGAGAAGTTTTACGTTGTATGGTCAGGCGTCAATCCGGGCATTTATACTTCCTGGACGGACTGTCAGTTACAAACCAAAGGCTACGAAGGAGCGAAATACAAGTCGTTCGAGACACGCGAAGAAGCGGAAAAAGCCTTTGCATCTTCTCCGTATGAGTATATCAAACGCTCCTCTCCGGCTGCTCCCGCCCAGAAGAAAGAGATGAATGCCCCTCTTCCTTCATTTGTCGTAGAGAATAGCCTTGCCGTAGATGCCGCCTGTAGCGGCAATCCCGGAGCGATGGAATACCGGGGCGTACACGTGGCAAGCCGGCAGGAAGTATTCCACTTCGGCCCGGTGTATGGTACGAACAACATCGGCGAGTTCCTCGCCATCGTCCACGGACTTGCTTTACTGAAACAGAAAGGGTTCGATATGCCCATCTACAGCGACAGCGTGAATGCCATCAACTGGATAAGACAAAAAAAATGCAAGACAAAACTGCCACGTGAACCCAAAACGGAAGAACTCTTCAAATTGATAGAGCGCGCCGAAAAGTGGCTACGCGAAAACACCTACACCACCCGCATCCTGAAATGGGAAACCAAACAGTGGGGAGAAATACCTGCTGACTTCGGACGAAAATAATCCGATTCCGCCCGTGAAACGCACGAACTACCCAAACAGTATTTTCAAACTTTCTACTACACCCTACACCCGGTGCGCAATTCTCTTATTTACTGCCCATTACGGGTGTATAAAAAACGGTACGGGTGTACAAGGCTTATTTACTCCTTATACACCCGCACTGTAAAAACAAGCATAATCCGCTTATTGCCAGTCGTTAAGTTGCGATTGTCTGATTATGTTAAAATCGGCTCAATCCACCTTACCTTTATACTCCGTTCCGTTTACCGTAACCTTTCCGGTGGTTTCGCGGATGTCAAGACCGGTCCCGACACTACTAAACGTATCACTACTATACTTGAATACAACGTCTTGGTTCGGCTTATTCTTTTCCGCATCAATATAGATAGCGGGATAGTCTTGAGAATCTGTATCATCTACCTTAACACTAAAGACACAACTATTCTTCAATTCGAAAGTAGTCTTATAGTCATAAGCGCTCTTACTTCTGTTACCGGCAGTAATGGCTGCGGAAGGGGCTTGGTTTCCTTCACTCCAAGTAATAGCGCCTGCCTCCATTGTATTTTTATCATACTGAGAGTTGACGGCCAGATTGAACGTGCAACCATCAAATGTCGACGTGCCGCCGCGCAGGAAAACGCCTTGCCAGCCTCCGGTGAAGGTGCATTGCGTAGCCGTTACCGTAACAGGGATATTCACCAGCAAGGCTGTTTCATCAGCTGTGAAGGTAGAATTGCTAAGAGTAATCGCATTATTGGAACCAACCTCTGTCGTAGCATTGGTATTCACACAGAAATATTTGCCCAACATTGTGGAATTTTCAATATCAATGAGCGCAGAACTGTATCTTTTATCAATGAATACACCTCTTCCTCCTGTCTTGGCCGCTTTATAGTCGACGTTTTTCATTATAAATTTAGCACCATCACCGTATAGAGATATTCCTGCGGTTTTATCGGTCACTTTCCCTTTATAGGTTTTATCACCGGCCAGTACGAGTTCGCCACCCCCATAAATGCGAGTGTAATAGTCTCCACCCAACGTAAACTCATGCGTGCCTAAGATTACCTCCATTTTTGCCCCAACCGGAATGTACAATCTGCTGTTGATAGTTACATCTGCTTCCAGCGTAAGTTTATTGACTACAGCATCCGTTGCTATTTCGATATTACCTTTAGTAACGACCAACTCTTTTATTACAGCACCCGCTTTTACTACAAAGGTGTTTTCGCCTGTGCTGGCAGTTACTTTCTCCCAGTCTCCGCTGATTTCTACATGGTCAATGTCCTCAACGGCCAGGGTTCCTTTGGAGCCTGTCGGTACATTGATTTTCACTGCTTCTGCACCGCCTGACACTCCTTTCACAGTGAAGCTGGTGGTGCTTACACTGCTGATGTTGATGGTAACAGGAGCGCTGCTGGTGCTGCTGGCCGGAATCTCAATATTGTCATTTGCTTTCACTGTATTAACCGTGATGCTCTTAGCACCATCTTTCATCGCCTGGACGGCATCTTCCGCGTTCTCCACTACCTTGCTGAACGTGATACCACCGGTGCTGGCATCAATCTTGATGTCGTTGATGTCAGGCATTTCCTTTATCGTACCGGCTGTCACTACAAAGCCACTCGTTGTTTTAAATGCTTGGATAGAACCTGTACCAATCTGCAGCGTAGCGGTAATACCGTCTGCATAAGTGGCGGCGGGTACGGGAATATCCAGCACCAGCGGGTCGGTGTTCACGGTGGTGAACGACACTGTCACCTCGTTTGCTGTGCTCGACAAAGTTCTCAGCGAGGCATTACCCGAATTATCTATCGTCAGTTCAGCCGAACCGGCGATGCCTGTGGCAGCCAGCGCCAGTGAGCCGGATACTCCAGTTTCCAATCCGGTCAGCTTGATACGCATCATTCCACTCAGCAGCTGAACGAAGTCCACGCTCGTTTTGCCGGAGTTCAGCTTGCCGAACATCGGCGCGTTGCTATTAGGATAGGTGTACGTCGCAGGGAAGGTTAGGGTCATTGTACCGGAAGCGTATTTATCAGCCGGATAAACTGCATACTGCAAATTAGATACCGCACCCGTCACCATGCCGGCAAAGGTTCCTGTCGTGCCGGTTCCGCTTTTCAGGGTAAACGTTCCCTTGCTGGAGTAAACTTTGTCCACTGAAGTAGTGCCGCCAAAAGCATAAAAGGCATCACCGGTTGTCCAGTTCACATGGTAGTTGCCGTCTACGGACGTTCGTGTGTTTGCCCCCATCGTTGCAGTCAGTGTAAGGCCGTCGGCAGACGTTCCGCTCTCCATCATTTCCTCGTTGGAGCAAGCTGTTATCAGGGCCGCCGCGCACAGCAGGGCACTGATGTTAAATAAATTTCTCATGATTAATTTCTTTTTAATAGTTTGTAATTACTAAAGAGGATTATTCCCAATAGCCATCCTCATGCCCCCACCCTGGCAATGTCGTATCGGCATTGTCACCGCCGCTACCTGCAAAGCCATACTCCACTGCCACCGTCAATACTTCGACTGCCGGTGATTCGTACTTTTCTCGTTTTTGATTATCCATGTTGTGAATAAAATTGTTTTGTGGTCCTCCTCAGTTCCATGCAGGGCCCATTACAAACACGAAGCGCAGAACTGATCGTTTCACTTCGTTTGCTGAGAGGCCCTGAGAAGCCCTGATAACACGAAATGACATATCAGCCCCACGCTATAGCGCGGAAGCCGTCTGAATGCCATTCTTGTGTTATGCGAAAAATTTCTCAGGTTTCTCAGCAAACAAGAATGAAGCAAGACGCTTCTAATAAATTTTAACAACTATTATGGTAGGCACTCCTACACACCGTCAAAGGTAGAAGTTGTTTTTGAAAGAAGCAAGCGAAAAGTGAAAAAAGATGAAGAACCTCTCTCTCCAGAGGGTGTGTCTCCCCCCGGCGTCCAGGAGGGAACGAGCGTTCCCACAAAGAGAAACGATAGTTCCCATTAAGGGAAACAAGCGTTTCCATAAGGAGAAACGACAGTTCCCATTAAAGGAAACGCTCGTTCCCAAGTGTAGGAAACTCCAGTTCCCAAGTGCAGGGAACGCAAGTTCCCCAGCACCAGATAGCAGCAAAACACTGTATTCCAATAAGATGTTAGTTTATATGATAAAGAGAAAGAAGCAGTCCTAATGCCGGTGCAAGCAAACCAATTGCCTACACCTGCCTACACTGTTACCTACACCAAATAACATACTATGAATGAAACACTTACCCCTCAAGTGTAGGTAGTGTAGGTAAAACTGACAAAAACTCATTGTTGTATCTCAATTTTCTATTTAAGACAGAGACTGCATATCATTCAACCGTTTATAATATCCGTCTTTCTCCAGCAGTTCTTCATGCTTACCTCTTTCCACGATTTCTCCTTCATAGAGCACACAAATTTCATCTGCATTCTTAATTGTAGAAAGACGGTGGGCAATAGCAATTGTGGTACGCGTTTTCATCAGACGTTCCAAAGCCTCCTGCACCAGACGTTCAGATTCTGTATCAAGAGCAGAAGTAGCTTCATCAAGAATAAGGATAGGCGGATTCTTCAAGATGGCACGGGCTATGCTGACACGTTGGCGTTGTCCTCCGGAAAGTTTGCCACCACGGTCACCGATACTTGTATCGTACCCGTGTTCTGTTTCCATGATGAAGTCGTGAGCATTTGCAATCTTCGCTGCCTCAACAACCTGCTCCATGGTAGCATTTTCTACACCGAAAGCGATATTATTGAAGAATGTATCATTAAACAGGATAGCCTCCTGATTTACATTCCCTATCAAACCACGCAAATCATGAATTCGGAAATCTTTAATATTAACGCCATCAATCCTGATTTCACCGAAGTGTATATCGTGATAACGTGGCAACAAATCAACTAAGGTAGACTTACCTGAACCAGACTGACCTACCAATGCAATGGTCTGTCCCTTAGGCACAACCAGATTTATATGTTTCAGAACTTCCCTCTTTCCATCATAGCTGAAAGAAACATCTTTAAACTCAATCTCATGATTCATTCCATGCAAAGGCTTCGGGTTTGCAGGTTCTTTAATAGGATTCTCTGCTTTCAGAATCTTATCCACACGCTCCATAGAAGCCAAACCTTTCGGGATGTTATATCCTGCTTTCGCAAATTCTTTCAACGGGTTGATGATACTATAAAGGATAACCATGTAGAAGATGAATGTAGGAGCTTCCAGCGAAGAGTGATCATTACCCAAAATTAATATACCACCAAACCACAGTACCAATACGATAAGAAGTGTTCCCAAGAACTCACTCATCGGGTGAGCCAAAGCCTGACGGATAGCTACCCTATTAGTCGCATCACGCAACTCATTACTGCACTTGGTAAAACGGTCCACCATCTTATCCTCAGCAATAAAGGCTTTGATGATTCGTAAACCTCCCAGAGTCTCTTCCAGTTGCGACATTGTATCACTCCATTTGCCCTGAGCTTCCAAAGACTGACGTTTCAGTTTTTTGCCGACTTTCCCCATCAACCAACCCATTCCGGGAAGCACCACTACAGTAAACAAGGTCAGCTGCCAACTGGTGATAATAAGTGTCGAGAAATAAAGTAGAATCAGAATAGGATTCTTCAGCAACAGGTCCAGCGAACTGGTAATAGAGTTTTCAATCTCACCCACGTCACCACTCATACGGGCAATGATATCTCCTTTCCGCTCCTGCGAGAAAAAGCCAAGCGGCAAATGCATTACTTTGGAATAAACCATGATACGGATATCGCGAACAACTCCTGTACGCAAAGGAATCATGATGGCGGAAGAACCGAAGTAACAAGAGGTTTTCAGCATAGTCATAAAGGCTAGGAAAAGCCCCATGAACAGAAGCGTCATTGTTGGTCCGTGCGTTTCAATCAATCGGGTGACAAAGTAATAGAAGTTATTAATCGCCACATCTTTCAAGCTGTCACTTCCCCACTCCATATAGTGGTAAACCTGTGAACCATCACCCGTCTTAAACAGGATATTCAGAATTGGAATCAATAACGTAAATGAAAAAACGTTGAAAACAGCCGATAAAACATTGAGCAGGACTGCCCATCCTATATACTTTTTATAAGGCGACACAAAACGTCGCATCAGTTGCAGAAATTCCCTCATTGCTTGGTATTAATGAATTAGGGGCACAAAGATACAAGAAATATCTTTAAGAAGAAGAAGATAAAATTAATATTAACGAGATTTATCTATGCAAGTCTCAATTAACGGACGCTGTGAGTCATTTATATGAATTACAGAATGATTCCGAAAAATATATTGTACCTTTGCGCCCAGATATCAACATACGCTTTATTATGACAAAGATTGATAAGTCCATACTGACATTTGGAGTTACTATTTTTCTTAAATTCATATTATTCGACATTCTGTGGTGTATTCCCACAACGTTTGCCTCTCTTTCTACAGTTGAATGTTATACAACCAAACTGATAGCCACGTTTATATTACTTATCCCCTATGCCTTTTTCCGAATGTGGAAAACGGAAACTTTCATCATGCTTTTACTAGACTTTCTGTTGATAGCTAACCTTATGTATTTCAGGACCTACTATACAGCTATACCATTGAACAGTTATGGACTATCAGGAAACTTAGCCGATTTCACAGGTAGCGTGATTGACTCTCTCCGGTGGTATGATTCACTTTTCCCATTATCCACCCTTATAGCAGCTATAATTCACCTACGCACCAAAACATCACATCTGAAACGCCCGGTTCGGGCTCTTCCTTATGTAGGAATACTTGTAGTTATTATCTGTATTTTTGGAACAGTAACCCTTATGAAAGGCGGATTCTCAAAGGCTTACGGGAAGTATCGTGATAAAGCCTATTTATGTTCAAGCGGCCCTTCTATTTATACGATTTTCGGTAGTCTATGTTATGACTTAATAGGACCGCAACAACAGTTGACTCCCGAATTGGAAGCCAAAATACAAGAATGGTTAAGTGCAAAGCCGAAACATGAAGCCGCATTAATCAGCGATAGTACCAATCGTCGCACCAATTGTATCGTTATTTTAGCAGAATCATTAGAAAGCTGGGTGTTAGAAAAAGAAGTGGAGGGACAGGAGATCACCCCCTATATGAATAAACTATTGAAAGACTCTACCACTCTCTATGCTCCACACGTACTGACTCAGGTAAAAGGCGGACGTTCCATTGATGCACAGCTCATGCTTTGCACCGGATTACTGCCCATCAATAGCGGTACTTACAGCAGCCAATATCCCAATCATATTTATCCGTCATTACAGAAAGCCATGCGCGAAAAGAATCATTCACGCAACTACCTGTTAACCATTGATAAATTGTCAACCTGGAATCAAGGCCCCATAGCCCAAAGTTTCGGCATAGATACCATCATCGCTTATCATGACTTTAAATTGACTGAAGCTTTCGGCACACACAAACGCACCGGAGACGGTTCGTTCTTTGCACAATGCCAAGAAAAAATAGAAAAGGGGGAGATATGGAAAAAAGGAGAAAATGCATATATGCAACTCATTACTTATTCCGGCCATGCTCCATTCATATTACCGAAACAATTGAGAGAAGTTTCATTCTCTTCCGGCATTCCGGAAAAAATGGGTGACTATATGACGACTGCCCGTTATACAGATAAAGCAATCGGCAAATTCGTAGAATATCTGAAAACTCTTCCGCAATATAAAGAAACACTGATTGTAATAACGGGCGACCACGAAGGTCTGGCATATTATCGAACGGAATTATGCGAAAGCCCCGGCGGCAAAGATATTGTATCCGACAAACCTTTTACTCCTTTCATCGTTGTCAATTCTCCTGTAAGCATGCGCTATGATAAGGTCATGGGACAAATAGACATGTATCCCACCCTGCTGAACCTGCTCCAGCTTGACGATTATTACTGGACCGGACTTGGAGAAAGCATTCTCACCCCCAACAAGAAAGGTTTTGCCGTAGGTTCACAGATGAATGTGGAAGGAGAAGGCTATACACCGGAGGAGGTGGACTTAGCAAAAGAAGCTTATGATATATCGGATGAGATGATACGGTTCGACTACTTCGGAAAACAGTGAAAGTACCACAACCTCCATATATTCCTATATTTTAGTTTCAGACTACAAATATAATCATTTGCTGTTTGCGGGCAGCGTTATTTATTCTTCTCGCATTATCTGACCAGATATTAAATTCACAGAAGGTAACCCCTTAAATTAAACAGACAAGCATTACTGCCCGTTGAACAGCATCCAATAACCTCCTTCAAAAACAACATTAGAATATATACTCATATCTACTTTTTCTTTTAGTATGGAATAATATTCTGCACTACAAACAATAGCATCACATTTTCCCATACTTATCTGATTGTAAAAATCAGTTTCCGCCGCAGGACGAGCTTTAAAAATCATATCCTGAAATGCACCATATTTAATCGCTAAAGGCTTTCCACACCAATAGTATGTAGAAGGAGGGCAATCTACCATTAATATATTTGAATTCGGCGCAAGCACAGCATTTATTTTCTCAGCCAACTCACGTGGTTCACTTAAATATTTGGGTTCTTCCCTTATCTCGTTACGATAATAAGTGCGACACCAAGTAAAAGCAGAAATAGAAAAATATAATATATAGGCTATCGGCAAGTATTTCCCTACATATTGAACCTTAAAGAGCAAACTGCAAAAGACAGCTATAAAAAATGCCAATTGCCAAACAATAATAATCCGGTAATGCTCAAATGGATAACCGGATGCTCCTACCGTAAATATAGCAGAAAAAACAAAAGAACCCAATAAATAAAATATATCTCTTTTTCTTGTCCAATACCGATACCCCACCAAAGCTACAATGACAGCAACAAAAATTTGTTTATCACGCAACCACATCCACATCACATGAAAAAAATTATCTATCTTGACTGAGCTTGAAGTCATTCCTGAATACTCAAAGCCATACACAAAATATACATCTACAAAATCTTTCAGTGCTCCATGAGCGTAAAGATAGACTATGAACGGAAGATTAAAAACAAGCATGCCACATAGAAAAAGAACAAGGTACCTTAGCAACAATCGGTATCGGGCAGCTACAACCAATCTTGCTACAATAAACAAACCTAATATACAAATGTAGCTACAATAGTTTAGCTTAATATGAAGTAACAAAACAGAACAAAAACTTATGAGCCACACATGCCAATTGGATAGTTCTCCCTTTTCTTTCAATGCCTTCTGCATATAATACGCACTCATCACAACAAAAGAAAAGGCAATAGACTCTGTTGTGTCTCCTGTATAATTAAGGGGATAATACAACAACATACAAAAGAAAACGGTAAGTAAAGACCAATGATGCGAAAGATATAATTTGGAGAACTTATAGAGATATACATACCCCATCGTCAAAAGAAGTGTCTCAATCAACCAAACTCCTTGAGAACCTGCTATCTTCACTCCTAAGTATTGGACAAAATAGTAAAAAAGTCCCTTCATTTCAAAAATATCCTTGAACGGAACTAATCCCTCATTCATCCATTGCCCTATGGCCAAATGCCAACCCTGGTCAGCATAAAAAACATATCCAATCCAGGGGGCATACGATGTCAGCGACAATGTGAATAAAGCCAACAGCATACAAAAACACCAGCAAAATAACTTGCGACTTGTTTTTCCTTCCATAATACAGATTGATTATTTCACAGAAGCTATTCGACATGCAAATATTTTCTCTCCAAGAAAACAGCCAGAGGATACATACCCCAAGACACCAAAAGCATCAGCAGCTTAAGATTACGACAATAAGATGAGTTCATGATAGACTTTCTCCGTACCGGAAACAGCGTCTTTAATTCCCAAGCCGTGAATAATTTACTATAGTATGCATCCACTTGCATTCGCAAAGCTGTCTGCCAGATAGCCTCTTCAAAACAAGGTTCTTTCAGCATTTGCCTCAAATGAGATATATACTTCCGCCTCTCCTCAAATTTAGCTCTGGAAGTCTGTCGGGTTATAGATTCCGAGTTACAGATATAATGATAATATGCTTTAGGCAAATATACGACATGATGTACGTGCAAGAAAAGGTTAATCATAGTCAACGCATCCTCACAATAATTAATACCAACCGGAAAATGAATATCAAAATCTCTATACAGCCTTTGACGCACCAGTTTATTGCATGTGCTGCCATGCACTTTTCCTGTCAGAATATCACACACAAGGCTTTTACCTTCTAATACGGTTGGTTTTTGTACACGTTGCACTACCTTCCCGGCCTCTTCATAATAAAAATCAGAAATAACAATATCCGCATCATTGACTACAGCTTCCTGATACATTTCCGCCAACATAGCTGATGCCACCCAATCATCACCATCCGCATGTATAGAATAGTCTCCGGTCGCTTCTTTTATTCCAAGCTCTCTGGCTCTACTAACGCCTCCATTAGCTGTATGTATCACCCTAATCCGTGTATCTTTCAGTGCATATTCATCACAAATAGTCCCGGTCTTGTCAGTACTTCCATCATCTATCAGCAATAACTCAAAATCTTCAAACGATTGCACTAAAAAACTGTCCACACAACGTTTTAATGTTTTCTCCACATTATAAACAGGGATAATTACAGATATTTTAGCCATACATCAGTCTCCTATCAAGTGGTATACCATTTGCATCGTTCGCTTCACATCAAAAATTTCAGCTCTTTCTTTTGCTTTCAATTTAAAGTCATCACGCAACTGTTTATTATCCACCAAGGTTTTCAGCCCCTCATAAATGGATATGTCATCATGTTCGGTCAGTAATCCATATTTTCCATCCTCCAATAATTCCGCAGAACCCGCTGTTCTCGTAGCCACCACAGGTATGCCTAAAGCCAATGCCTCACAAATGACAAAAGGGAGTCCCTCTGATTCAGAAGTGCTTATCAGCACATCAGCCGCTTTCAAATATGGATATGGAGGATTCTGAAATCCTAAAAAAGTGATACAATCTTTCACCCCCAATTCATCGCATAACGCCAATAGCTCCTGCTCGTCTTCTCCTATACCCAATATCTGAAAAGAGAGATGATAACCATTCTCCTTGAACATCTTTGCCACCCGCACCAGCCTGTCAAAGCCTTTCACTTTTGTCAAACGCCCCACTGCTATCACTGTGAAAGCCTGATGAGACACCTCCTTTTGAAGCGCCTTTGCATGTATCTTGTCCACGTCTATAATATTATAAATACATCGCTTGGGAACATTTATATCATACAACTTACCGAAAGCTTCCATTGAATTGCGGGAAACGAAAACTATTTCATCCATATTTGCATAATATAACTTTTCAAGCCCCGAACCATTGAAAACATTTTCAGTCCAATGATAATTATACAAATCACAATGCACCCATGCGATATTCCTATCCGCATAATGTCGTATCAGATTATGGAACAACAAAGGAGCTCCCTCCAGAAAGGAAATAATCGTATCAAACCGTTGCCCCTTCAGCTTGTGCTGTATGGCCTTACGCATAAGCCAAGTTGATCCATATTTCCAGTAATATCGGAAAGTCTTTCTCTTAAAAGATTCATGCCAATAATCTTTCTTTTCACCATATAAATACAGGACCTTTACAGCTTCAGGTATCTGACTCATATAGATACCTCCGTAATGAATGACACATAAAGTCACATCATACCGTTCATAGTCAAATTCAGTAAGCAACTCAATCAGTGCCTTTTCCGCACCCCCGCCATGCAAACCTTCTATAATAAATAATATCTTCTTCATTGTCATATTCAAACTTATATCACATCCGATTCATATACTCTACTGTTCTTAATATTACCAACCATTACTCCAACGTATAGAAGCGATGACCTTTAACTCCCAAGTTAATCAATAACTTGAAATAAAACTTATCATAGTGAGCCATCATTCTCTCTCCCCAAGACAACTTCTTATCTGAAAAGGCAACCACCTTGCCCAGATATTCAAAATATTTAAGCCGGAAAGGATGCCTGCAAGATTTCTCCCAAGGCTTAGGTTTCCATGAATAATGCAATATGAGCGGATGAAAAAGTATCGATTTCATTTCATTCTTATCCCGCTTTCTCCATTTCTTAATTATATAGTAATGATAGAACGCCTCTTCAACATTCCATTTCTGGGAGATATGCAAGCATTTATCATGCAGCAAAGCATTCAATACATCCTGGTCATGTGCCCTCAGCTTGTCTGAATGCGAAGCCATATATTGAAAGAAGATTTCTGTCAGGTCTTTTTTCCTCCAATACTCCAAATTAACCAATAAGACTCCCGCATTAAAATAGCCATACTTCGCATCATATCCCAACCTTTCATAAACATCCTGTGCCGAACTGCCCAACTCTTCAACTGCCGCCAAAGCATATCCTGTTAATGGTGTATCCCAAAGTTCTTTCAATGAACCGTCAATAACAATGTCACAGTCCAGATATAATACTCGCTTCAAGTTCTGAGGCAACAGATTGGCAATAAGCAGTCTGTAATACGTGGCTATACTCAGATGATCGGTTGCCTTAACCGGGCAGAACTTCAAACAGTCAGGGTTTACTGCATAATAGAAAAATTGTCCTTTATAAGAATCAACAACATCCTTTATCTGTTTCAGATATTCCGGCTTCAACTCCTCCGAAAGCACATGAATAGAATGTCTATCTTCCTTGTTATTTTCCAAAAAAGACACCAGCATACAGCAACAATGCTGAACGTAGTTATTATCTGTCGAGCATACAATATCCATTTATCTTCAAAAAAAGAGGTTAAACATACTAATCAAACAGCCCATACACTTGTCGCATGATTTTATCCACAGCAAAGATCTCTGAACGCCTGACCGCCTTTTCCGCATATCTTTGCCTCAGTTCTTTATCATCTGCCAATATTTTTATTCCCTCATATATAGCTTCAACATCATGTTCCGTCAGAACTCCACATTGCCCTCCATCCAATAGCTCGATGGCACCGGCAGTATAGGTCGCAACAACAGGAACCCCCAAGCCCATAGCTTCACCAATAACCAATGAAAAGCCCTCTGACAAAGAAGTGCTGACATATATATCCGAACTTTTCAAATAAGGATACGGGTTCTCTATAAAACCTAAAAAACTAATTTGACGTTGCATTCCCAAATCTTCACAAAGTCTCCTCAATTGTTTTTCATTTTCTCCTTCTCCTATTATCTGAAAATGGATAGAATAACCTGCATCACAAAAGCGCTTTGACACATATACCAATTTATCAAAGGCTTTCACCCTATTCAGCGTTCCCATAGTCGTTACCGTGAAACAAGGATAAGAAATATCTTCCTTTGCAGACAATGCCCTAATATGCTCCGTATCAATAATATTATATATACATACAACAGGTACGGATACATCAAATACGTCTGCGAAGTTATTCATCGCCTGATGAGATACAAAAACAATTTTATCCATAGCAGCATAACATGCCTTTTCTGCTGATAAATCAGGAAAAGCCGCTGCCGTCCAATGATAAGTAGACAAATCGCTATGCACCCATGTTATATTCATCCTCCCCTTATCTTTTATTAAACTATGCAGAAGCAATGCACGCCCTTCTAAAAAGGATATGATAACATCATAAGAACCTTTAATCCGCTTTTTCAACTGATACTTAAGCATATAGGAAAAACCGCCATATCTTTTGTAATAGCGGAATGCTTTACGACAAAACGTGTGATTTTCCTTATATAAAAAGATGAGCTCTACTTCTTTCGGAATATCATTTTTATAGACTCCTTCCGGATACCCCACAAGAAGGGAGACATGATAAAGCGTATAATCAAATCGTTTGAGTAAATCCAACAAGACTTTCTCGGCTCCACCACCTCTCAGATTTTCAATTATAAAAAGTATCTCTTTTTTCACTTGCTGCTATGCTTTGATTACGCCGTCAGATTTTTGCAAAGATAGCCCAAAATATCGAAAAACATCCATATACATGACAAAAAACGAAGATACGACACCTTACCAATCAAATAATTCACCTATATTTTGAAGTTTATATAAGAATATAAACTATCTTTGTAAATCCGTAACCTAAACAATGATTTAATAGTAAATGCCAATGCCTCTTCTTAACAAAATAGCCCATGTACTCAAAGAAGCCCCACAGGCTTTTAAAAGAACACCCAATCCGACACTCATAATGACGTTATTAGTCAAAAATGAAGAAGACATATTGGAAAAAAGCCTCCGTTTCCATAAAACAATGGGAGTAGACAGCTTTCTTATAACAGACAATAATTCCACAGACGGCACGATTGAGATTATCCGGAAATACCAGGAAAAAGGCTGGATAAAAGAAGTTATCTTTGAAAAAGCCACCAACTATAACCAGAAAGTATGGGTAGACCGCATGATCAAACTTGCCAAAGAGAAGTATCATGCAGACTGGGTTATCAATGCCGATGCCGATGAACTATGGTACTCTCCCACCGGAGATCTTAAAACAGAACTGAAAACAACCAAAGCCAATGTTTTGAAATGTTCCATGAAGTGCATATATCCGGAAGTAGGTAAACCCTTCTGGGAATGGAATCAAACTATCCGCCCGATAATCAATCCACTAAAATACAAAGCATACAATTTATCCCGCTACTCTCTTTATCTTCCACAAAGAGGTAAGGTGCTCCATCGTACCACTTCATATATACAAATCTCCACCGGGAATCATAAAGTACTAATGCTTCCGCAAAATGAAAAAAAAAGCAATATATGCATATATCACTATTCTGTCCGGGATAAAGAACGCTTCCTGGAAAAAATGATAAATGGCGGAAAGCAATTGGAACAGAATCCCCATAAACATATAGGAATGCATTGGCGCCATTTCTATGAACTCTACAAAAAGGGAGAACTGGAAATGGAATATGACAGAATCATAGGAGCTAATTCCTACAAACAATTGAAACGTGACGGATTGATTCAAACCGACAATACCATCCCTGACTTCTTTAAACTACATTTCAATAAATAATTGTAATGAAGCATGCATACCTGATTATTGCCCACAATGAATATCCGGTATTAAGAGCGCTATTATCAATGCTCGATGATGAACGGAATGATATCTATCTGCATATAGACCAACGAGCTGCGGAACTGTATGAGAAGATATATCCTTTACAAATGCAGCGAGCCGGATTGCACATTTTATCCGCACGAAATAAAGTATACTGGGGAGATCTCAGTCAGGTAGAAACCGAATACCTCTTACTGGAAACAGCCTCGGCAAAAGAGTCTTATTCTTACTACCATCTTTTATCAGGAACAGATCTGCCCATACAGACACAAGACTACATCCATTCTTTCTTCCAAATAAATGCGGGCAAGGAATTCGTTGAATATTGGTTCGGCAATAGACACCAGAAAGACCTGAAACGGAAAATCTCCCGCTATTATTTCTTCACGAAGCACCTGAAGCGCAACAATAGCAAGTGGCATGTCATAACAGCCCCCTGCCGCAATCTCGCGCTAATAGCACAAAAAATGGTTCACTTTCATAGAAAACAAGAAGTTGAATTTCGGAAAGGTTCCCAGTGGTTCAGCATCACTCACAATTTTTGCCTATATCTGTTGGAGAAAAAATCTTTTGTTCTCCAACGCTTCCGATACACACTCTGCCCCGATGAGATTTTTGTTCAAACTTTATTATGGAACTCTCCATTCAAAAAGAATATCTATCATATAGAAGAAAACCACATCGGCAGCATGCGGCTGATTGACTGGAACAGAGGAAATCCTTATACATGGAAGATGCAGGATTACACAGAACTGACCAACTCTGATAAATTGTTTGCCCGCAAATTCAGTTCCCAGGAAGAAGAACTGATCAAACTGATTGAAACCACCTATTGGCAAGTAACATAAAGCAGAAAAATATGAATACCATGAATCCAGATATCAACCCCGTCAAATCCTTTTTCAAATCAGTGGAGAAGAAGCTTTTGAAGCACAGTAAACACTTATACTTCAAAACTGTAATTTCTCAGAAGTCCGGTGCGAAAAATATTATAAAGAAATACAAAGAAGCAAGTACCGGAAAAAGTCCGATTGACAAGACATGCCCCATCTGGACATGCTGGTGGCAAGGAGAAGCGAACATGCCTGATATCGTTAAAGTCTGTTACGCCTCTGCAAAACATCATGCAGGCCAACATCCTGTCATATTAATCACAGAGCAAAACTATCAGGAATACGCTACAATGCCGGATTATATCTTGCAAAAAGTGAAAAACCACGAAATAAGTCTCACCCATTTCAGTGACATGCTAAGGATTAATCTGCTTAAAGAACATGGAGGAATATGGGCTGACAGCACCCTACTTTTTACCAGAGATGTAGACTCAATAATGAATCCCGATACCGATTTCTACACTTGCCATCATACGGCAAAAAACACCAATGTGGCAAACGGCAAGTGGACAGTCTTTTTTATAGCATGTGGTAAAGACAATATTCTACCCGCTTTCCTACTGGACATGTTCTATAGTTATTGGAAGAATCATCAACAAATCGTCACTTACTTATTCTTCGATTATCTCGTTAGCATAGCCTATGAAAATATCCCAGCTATTACGGAAATGGTCGACAGCGTCCCTCTGCAAAGAATCAGCAACCTGTCCAAATGCCTCAACATGCCATTTAATGAAAAATCTATGGAGGAATTTAGTGCAAACTATGGTTTCCACAAATTAACCTATAAGAAGCAATTCAATATGCTCACCCCCGAAGGGAAAGAAACAATCTATGCCCACCTACTACATAATTCTACCCATGGGATAGATGCAGACCAAACATAGAAACTACCTTCAAAAGTCAGACATCAAGAAGCCTTAGAAGAAAAAGACGAAGAAGATTTATGAGCTTTCTCTATCAACTGCAAACACTTTTTCTTGTCAAAGCCACGAGATTTGGCATATTCATCCGCTAACACAGCAAACATCTCATCAGTACCAGGTAGTCTTTCAAAATTCTTGCACCCTTCTTCCAAAGATACCTTACCAAAGCGCATCCGGTTCAAATCAATGATCTCTACGGAGACGCCCTCCGGCTTTTCTGCAAATAAGATATTCCCTGCCGAATAATCCTTATGCAAAATTCCATGTTCATGCAAAACAGCAGTGGTACGGGCTATGGCGCGAAGTATTTTTTCCTGTTCCTCAAAAGGACGTTGTGGAAGATCCCGGTAAGTATAAGGGCATTCCGACCTTAACGATACAAAATAACTCTTTCCGAACAAGAACCAACTGGAAACCGAGCAGAAACCAATGGGTGCGGGCGATCCTATATTAAACTGCCGCAACATGGCCGCATAGCGAAATGAACGCCGTGCCTTAGATTCCCGGAAAAAATTATAAATAATCCGATTCAGCAGGTGAGGTATCTGGAAAGATTTAACCACCACTTTCTGCCCTGCTATATCAAACTCCCTCAATTCATTTCTTCCTTTATAAATAACAGTACCCCGATCTTCAAAAATAACCGGAAGCACTTTCACAAAGTCACTCATATTTGAATAATCAGGAGCTACAGCCATGCACCGTGGACGAAAAAAACGCTCAATACGATTGATCCACCTGGACCAGGAACGTACAGAACGCAACTTTCCTCCTAACTCCCGTTCAAAAAATTCAGCATGACGCTTGTTAAGCACTTTCGTAACATGTGGCTTCAACGAACGGTCTACAATTCTTTTGGATCCGGCACGTACGCGATAATACAATTCTATCTGAGGCAAACGGACCACTTTGCCACCATCTTTCAGTACAGATATCCAGAATTCCCAATCCTCACGTGCAATGATCTCTTCGCAGTACCCACCTACTCTTTCCCATTCTGTTTTTCTGTAGAGTGCACAGGTATCAATCATATTCTTACGTGCCAACAGCTTCAAAGAGAAGGGTGGTAACTTCCATTCACCACTACGGTCGCCTATAAATTCGGCTCGCGGACAGACCACTTTAACATCCGGGTCTCGTTCCAATTCTACTACAGCATGGCTTATGAATGTCGGACTGATCCGGTTATCCGCGTCTACCGGCAATATGTATTCGCCATGAGACAATGATATAGCATTATTACGGGCAACACACGGACCACTATTCGACTGGGTATGTACACTTACCCGTGGATCTTTTTCCGCATACTCTTTGGCAATGTCCAAAGAATTATCTGTCGAGCCGTCATCCATCAGTATTACTTCAAAATTAGGATAATCTGAAGCAAGCACCGAATCCAAAGTCTCGTGCAGATACTTTGCCATATTATAAATAGGTATAATAATAGAAACCAATCGATACTCCATAATATTTTCAAATTTTATCCAGTCCTTTGGTATACTTTAACCAGTAATACTTCAATGGATTTTTATACTTTAATTGCTTCCACGGACGGCTACCATGCGGACGATGCCACACCGGAAGCGTAGTAAACAGATAGTTTTTGAATCCCTCTTTCAATGATTGATGGGAAATTGTTACATCGTGCCAATTCTTTTCAAGACTCAGCTGATGAAAATCAAACGAACGGAGGAAATTCAACGTCAGTAACGAGCAACAGAAGCTGCAATGTTTCTTTTCGGGAAACACCTGATTCTCTCGCCCTTTTGCAAACAAATAAGGATAGTTTATATCACCTTTCTCATCTACGGTGACAGCAGCAGCAATTCCACAATCTTTTCTTTCCAAAGCGCCATCGAACAAAGATTGCAAAGTATCTTTCTTTACCACCACATCAGATTCCACAATTACCAATCCGGCTTCTTCCGCAATAGCACGTTCTTGTGACATTTGCAGAATCAGAAGATAGTTAGGCGAAGGGTGGCTTGTGACATCCGCAAGGTTTACCAATTCGAAACCCAGTCTCCCGGATGCTTCCCGCAACCTGGCCGTATTCTCCTCCGTACTGAAATCATTGTAAACGGTATATGTAAAAGGAGTCTTCACGTCAGATGCCATAATAGCATCTACCGTCTGTAAAGTCAACTCAATGGAATCCTTTACAGGCGTAATGATATGGATACACTTCATTCCTTATAACTGTTTTATCTTTATTCTACAAATCCTAATATTTGTACAAGTTGACAAAGTTATGTATTATTTAGCACACAACCAAACAGTTTACCGCTTTTATGACTAACTTTGCCTGCAACAAATATAGAAAAAAAATACAGAAATGAAAGTCATTGTCGACAATAAAATACCTTTTATAAAGGAAGCTATCGAAAAGATAGCGGATGAAGTAATATATGTCCCCGGAAAGGACTTCACAGCTTCCTTAGTGAAAGATGCAGACGCGTTGATCATTCGCACACGCACCCATTGCAACCGGGAATTATTAGAAGGGAGTCGGGTTCGGTTCATTGCCACAGCCACAATCGGCTTCGATCATATAGACACAGAATATTGTCATCAGGCAGGCATCGTATGGAAGAATGCACCAGGCTGTAACTCCGCATCCGTAGCCCAATACCTGCAATCCACACTTTTGCTAACAGAACTCCTGAAAGGAAAGAAGCTATCCGAAATGGCTATAGGCATTGTCGGAGTAGGTAACGTAGGCAGTAAAGTAGCGGAGGTGGCTCGTGAACTGGGCATGCGAGTATTACTGAATGACTTGCCACGAGAAGATGAAGAAGGAAGTGCCGGCTTCAGTTCCCTACAATTCCTTGCCGAAAAGTGCGACGTCCTCACATTCCACGTACCTTTATATAAGGAAGGGAAATATAAGACTCTCCATCTGGCAGACCAGTCATTCTTCCGCTCACTGAAGCGCTCCCCCATCATCATCAACACTTCCCGAGGGGAAGTTATTGAAACGAATGCTTTATTGGAGGCTCTCAAAAACGGATTAATCTCAGATGCCGTCATTGATGTATGGGAAAACGAACCGGATATTAATCTCACCTTATTAAATAAGGTATTCATCGGGACGCCGCATATTGCCGGATATTCAGCAGATGGAAAAGCAAACGCCACCCGCATGTCGTTGGATTCTCTTTGCCAGCACTTTGACATACAGGCCGATTACCGAATTGTTCCACCTGAACCGGAGAACCCGATGATCACTGCAACTACCGAAACAGAAGCCTACCTACAGATGTATGATCCAAGAAGGGACAGTGAAGCCTTAAAACAGCATCCGGAATTATTTGAGAAATTAAGAGGAGATTATCCGCTGAGAAGAGAGAAAACAGCCTTCCGCGTAGTGATTTCATAGCAACTTCATACCAAGTCCGTGTCAAGTCCGTACCAAGTCCGTACCAACTCCAAGCGTATAGATACGGAGATGATACGGACTTGATACAGTTCAGGTAAGTCCTTGAACAAAGTCTTAGACCTCGGATTCCAGTAATTTTTCTATTACTTTGGGATAAGTATCATATTCCAGCACATGAATACGTTGTGCCAGTTCATCGGGAGTATCTTCCGGCAACACCGGACATTTCACCTGGCAAATAATGGCACCTTCATCATAATGCTCATTCGTATAGTGTATAGTAATACCACTCTCTTTTTCACCCGCAGCAATCACAGCTTCGTGTACGCGGTCGCCATACATTCCCTTTCCACCGAACTTTGGCAACAATGAAGGATGTATATTTATCATTTTATTGGGATAAGCATGCAAAATAGAGTCTGGTATACGAGCCAGAAATCCGGCCAGCACTACAAAATCAATATTGTGCTCCTGCAACACCGATAAAACCGGCTCTCCGTTCTCCCAATCACCCTTGGAAAAATAAAAGCAAGGCACTCCAAGCCCGCGTGAGCGCTCTAAAACAAACGCACTCTGACGATTAGTCAAAACCAGGGCTACACAAGCCAAACTTTTTTCCTGGAAATAACGAATGATATTTTCGGCATTCGTTCCGTTTCCCGATGCTAAAACAGCGATCTTTTTCCTCATAAATCTTCCTTTTAGTGCACAAAACCGTGAAAAATGTGCAAAACATTGCATTTAATTCCCCAAATATTTGCGAGTGACGATAAATATTTATTCCTTTGCCCCGCAAATTTAAAGAAATAAAACTAATTATTAATTAAAAACTTAAAGTTATGTCTGAAATTGTAGTAACAGGTCTTGGCGCCATTACTCCCATTGGCAACAGCGTTCCCGAATTTTGGGAGAACCTTGTGAATGGGGTTAGTGGAGCTGGACCTATTACTCATTTCGATGCTTCCCTTTTCAAGACTCAATTTGCCTGCGAAGTGAAGAACTTCGATGCAACCAACTATATCGACCGCAAAGAAGCCCGCAAAATGGACTTGTATACACAATATGCCATTGCTGTAGCTAAAGAAGCGGTTAATGATTCTGGTCTTGACGTCGAAAATGAGGACTTAAACAGAATCGGTGTCATCTTTGGCGCCGGTATCGGTGGAATCCGTACATTCGAAGAAGAGGTAGGTAATTATGCCTTGACCGGTAAAGAAAACGGTCCTAAGTTCAATCCGTTCTTCATCCCCAAGATGATTTCGGATATTGCTGCAGGGCAGATTTCTATTATGTACGGTTTTCACGGGCCCAACTACGCAACTTGCTCTGCATGCGCTACTTCCACAAATGCTATCGCTGATGCCTTCAACCTGATTCGTTTAGGCAAGGCCAATGTTATTGTAAGTGGTGGTTCGGAAGCTGCAATCACCGTTGGCGGTGTAGGCGGTTTCAATGCCATGCATGCATTATCAACCCGCAATGAATCTCCCACAACAGCATCCCGTCCGTTCAGCGCAAGTCGCGACGGTTTCGTGATGGGTGAAGGTGGTGGCTGTCTGGTTCTTGAAGAACTGGAACATGCCAAAGCACGTGGTGCTAAGATTTATGCAGAAGTTGCCGGTGTAGGAATGTCTGCCGACGCTCACCATCTGACCGCTTCACATCCGGAAGGACTAGGAGCCAAGTTAGTGATGAGAAACGCGTTGGAAGATGCCGAAATGAAACCCGAAGAAGTAGATTATATCAATGTTCACGGTACTTCTACTCCTGTAGGTGATATATCGGAAGCTAAAGCTATTAAAGAGGTATTTGGTCAACATGCATTTGACTTGAACATCAGTTCAACAAAATCCATGACCGGTCACTTGCTGGGTGCCGCCGGTGCGGTAGAAGCCATCGCAAGTATTCTTGCGATCAAGAATGGCATTGTACCTCCGACTATCAACCACGAAGAGGGTGATAACGACGAAAACATCGACTATGACCTGAACCTTACGTTCAACAAGGCTCAAAAGCGCGAAGTGAACGTAGCTCTGTCCAATACATTTGGATTTGGTGGTCATAACGCATGTGTTATTTTCAAAAAATACGCAGAATAATCAGTCGTGTTACGTAATCAAATAGACAAGATAAGGCTCTTATTCCGTAAGGACAAAGAGTCTTATCTTTGTTTTTATAAGATACTGGGATTCTATCCCCGCAACATCCAGCTATATCAGCAGGCATTGCTGCACAAATCTACCTCCATCCGTTCGGAGAAAGGCCGCCCTTTAAATAATGAGCGACTGGAGTTCCTGGGTGACGCCATTCTTGACGCCATCGTGGGAGATATTGTCTACAAGCATTTTGAAGGCCGCCGCGAGGGCTTCCTCACAAATACACGTTCCAAAATCGTACAACGGGAGACACTCAATAAACTGGCGGTAGAAATCGGTTTGGACAAACTGGTAAAATACTCCACCCGTTCTTCCTCGCACAACAGCTATATGTACGGAAATGCTTTCGAAGCATTTATCGGCGCTATCTACTTGGACCAGGGGTACAAACGCTGTAAGCGGTTCATGGAAGAAAAGATATTCAAGAATTACATCGACCTTGATAAGATGTCACGCAAAGAGGTGAATTTTAAATCGAAGCTGATTGAATGGAGCCAAAAGAGCAAAGTTGAAGTTTCATTTGAACTTATCGAACAGTTCCTTGACGAAGACTACAATCCTATGTTCCACACCGAAATACGCATCGAAGGCATACCAGCAGGAAAAGGAACAGGATATTCTAAAAAAGAGTCCCAACAAAATGCTGCGCAGGCTGCTTTAAAGAAAATAAAGAATGATGCCGCCTTCAAAGAACAGATTGAGGCAACTAAAGCGCAAAACCATCAGCAGGAAAATACGGAAGAAGCTGAAGAAATTATTGAGAGTGCCCTGATTGAAGAGAATCAGGAAGTTACTTCAGTAACCGAACACGAGGTGAGCGAATAATCATTCGCCCGTATTTCAACCAAAGCAGATTCCCATCCGTCGCCCTTGAACCACAAGGTCGTTATCTTCCGTTACCAACTTCAGCTTTCCGGCTATCTCTTCCAGAGGTGCAGAAGATATTTCATCCCCTTTCAATGTAATCATTCTACCGAATTGCTCTGTAGCTATTAGTTCTGTGGCATGTCCGCCCATGCGAGTAGACAGATTCCGGTCGAAAGGCGTAGGTGAGCCTCCACGTTGAATATAGCCAAGCACCGTTTCACGGGTTTCTATACCCGTCTCGTACTCTATCTCCTGAGCAATGTACTCGGCGGCACGTTTCCGTCCATCCGTCTGTATGCCTTCGGCAACCACTACAATGGAATAAGGTTTCCCTTTCTTTAAACGGTTCAGGATCGTCTCTCCTATATTATGGATATTATAAGGGATTTCGGGTATCAGGATCACATCTCCACCACCTGCCATACCGGAATAAAGTGCAATCCAACCAGCTTTATGTCCCATCACTTCAATCACCATCACCCGTTTGTGCGAACTGGCGGTAGAGTGCAACCGATCGATGGCATCCGTAGCAATGCTCACAGCAGAATCAAATCCGAAAGAGAAATCGGTTCCCCAAATATCATTATCAATCGTCTTGGGTACGGAAACAATATTCAGTCCCATGGCAGCCAGTTTCGCAGCAGTTTTCTGCGTACCATTACCACCGATACAGACCACGCAATCCAGCCCTAATTCTTTCACGTTCTGTTCAATAAGTGCCGGTTTATTCACATCGGACATCACACCATTCTTCTTGAAAGGCTTTTCACGGGAAGTGCCCAGCATCGTCCCGCCCTGATTCAATAAACCGGACAAAGATTTATCGGTAAACGACTCCACATCTTTAGTCAGCAATCCTTGAAAGCCGCTATGAATACCTATTACTTCCATTCCATAATGATTGATTGCAGTCTTGCATACTCCACGAATGGTGGCATTAATGCCGGGACAATCGCCTCCCGAAGTCAAAATTCCGATTCTCATAACTACCTTTTTTAGGGAACAAGTTGAAGGGTATCAGGTACAGGTAAACTTGTCTTTTTGTCTTGCTAACTGGTCAACTTGTTAACTTGTCAACTGAATACGTCCGTAAAGATAGAAAAAAAAGAGAAAAAAGATAGAGAAGCCAATAAATAAGATTATTTTTGCGCTACAAAATAGTTTTAGCTAAGAGAGATGAATATCACAACATTGCTGAATAAGGTGTATTTTACCCCTCGCCTGAAAAAAATCGATTTATATGCCAACCGTGCAGAAGAGCTGCAACACCAAGTGTTGAACCGTCTGGTGCGCATGGCCGAGAATACAGAATGGGGAAAGAAATATGATTATAAAAGCATTCATACTTATGAAGACTTTAGAAACAGACTGCCCATACAGACTTACGAAGAGGTAAAGCCGTATGTGGAACGCCTGCGTGCAGGAGAACAAAACCTGCTCTGGTCATCAGAGATACGCTGGTTTGCCAAATCTTCGGGTACCACAAACGATAAAAGCAAATTCCTGCCCGTCAGCAAAGAGTCCCTGAACGATACACACTACCAAGGTGGCAAAGATGCAGTTACTCTTTATCTGGCACAGAACCCCGACAGCCGTTTCTTCTCCGGACAAGGTCTCATTTTAGGTGGAAGCCATAGCCCCAACCTCAATTCCAGACATGGGCTCGTGGGCGACCTTTCTGCTATTCTGATTCAAAATATACATCCATTAGTAAACTGTGTTCGCGTTCCAAGCAAGAAGATCGCTCTCATGAGCGACTTTGAAAAGAAAATAGAAGCCATTGCCAACAGTGCTGTTTCGAAGAATGTAACCAGCCTCTCCGGCGTTCCTTCGTGGATGTTGGTACTCATCAAGCGTATTCTTGAAAAGACCGGCAAAGAATCTCTGGAGGAAATATGGCCCAATCTGGAAGTCTTCTTCCATGGGGGCGTTGCCTTTACACCTTACCGCGAACAATATAAAGAAGTAATCCGCTCGTCCAAGATGCATTACGTGGAAACGTACAATGCTTCTGAAGGATATTTCGGGACACAGAACGATCCGAATGATCCGGCTATGCTGCTGATGATTGACTATGGTATTTTCTACGAATTTATTCCATTGGAAGATGTGGGAAAAGAGAATCCCCGCATCTATTGTCTGGAGGAAGTCGAAGTAGACAAGAATTATGCACTGGTCATCTCTACATCTGCAGGATTGTGGCGCTATATGATTGGAGATACTGTAAAATTCACACAGAAAGACCCGTATAAGTTCGTCATTACCGGACGTACCAAGCATTTCATCAATGCCTTCGGCGAAGAATTGATTGTAGATAATGCAGAAAAAGGGCTAGCCAAAGCTTGTGAAGCGACCGGAGCATTAATTTCCGATTATTCGGCCGCTCCTGTATTTATGGATGCTAAGGCCAAATGCCGTCACCAATGGTTGATCGAGTTTGCCCAGATGCCGGATAGCGTGGAGAATTTTGCCAAGATACTGGATGATACATTGAAGGAAGTCAACTCCGATTACGAAGCTAAACGACAAAAGAACATCGCTCTACAACCTCTGGAAGTTATTATTGCCCGTAAAGACTTGTTCCATGATTGGCTGGCGCAAAAAGGAAAGTTGGGCGGACAACATAAAGTACCACGCCTCAGCAATACAAGAGTATATATTGAGGAAATGTTAGAATTGAACAAATAAATTATCAAAGTAATACTACAAACAGGAAAGGCCGTACTGATTAAGATTAGTACGGTCTTCCTATTTATAGCTTCCCTTGTTGAAACTCTTTGTTTCAGCCGGGAAAACAGACAATGATTTCAGGCTATCAGAAGTTATAAGCTAATCCAACACCCTGTATCTCTTTGAATTGTACCTTTGGGCCTCTTTCAACGCCCTCATCAATAAAGGTCTTCACATCATTGTCATACTTCAAGGTCATATTCAGAGCTGCCGAAAGTACTTTATCGATCTTCATACTGATAAGTATATCCCAGTTTACATCTACATTACCAAAGTCTTTATGGTAAGGGAGTGAAAAAGTTGGCAATTGTCATCAGGTTCATATTCTCCACGACAGGTAATTCTGCACGGGCTTTCAGGAGAGCACCGGCTTCAATCTTAAATAGAACAGTTGCTCTTCGGCCTATATTCCATACCTAAAGCGACATTGGAATAAGCAAGAACGAAAGAATTGGATATATGTGGCTCTTGTCCGGATAATTAGTTCGAGACAAATAAAAGAATGATTATATAATAATGCCCCCTCCCAACAGCAGGCCATCCTCATCATAAAAAGCGGCAGCCTGGCCGGAGGCTATAGACTCCAACGGTTCGTGAAATTGTACATGGAGAAGATTCTCTGCTGTAATACCGACCATACAATAGTTAGCTTGTTTACGGTAGCGGATCTTGACGATAACACTTGGAGAGTTTAGTAAACGTGAAGCATCCACAATGTTCCAATCCTTCAGCAACATTTCTTCTTTATAAAGGGAAGCAAGAGGAGCAAGTATTACCTCATTCGATGCTTTACGTATCTCTTTCACAAAGACAGCCCGGTTCATATGGATACCCAATCCTCGACGCTGACCAATTGTGTAGAAAGGATATCCTTCATGCCATCCTAAAAAAGTACCGTTTTCATCGAGAAACCTGCCTTTTCCCGGCAAAAGCTCCTGCGGAACTTCACGTTGTAGAAAAGAGCGGTAATCCATCGGGCAAAAGCAAACGCCAAGACTATCCTTCTTTGTTGCCGCTCGTTCAAAGCCTCGTCCGGCAGCATAGGTACGTACTTTATCTTTAGTCCAATCCCCCATTGGAAGAATCATACGTTCCAGAATATCCTGTTTAAGCCCCCAAAGAAAGAAAGTCTGATCCTTATCCCGGTCGGCAGCAGGAGCTATAAAATAATGGTTATCTTGAAAGACCTTGCGAACATAGTGTCCGGTTGAAATCCAATAAATGTCCATTTCATCGGCTATCTTTGCCAGTAACGGCCACTTCAGTTCATTATTACAGAGCGTGCAAGGAACAGGAGTACGGGCAGAAAGATATTCACCTATAAAGTAACGGATTATACGTTCACGGAATAATTTGCGGGCATCATAAATGATATGCGGAATATTCAAGCGGGAAGCAAGATTGCGGGCATCATCCAGAGACTCCTCAAAGCCTTCCGAATCATAGAAACGAAACGTCACACCGGTAACTTCATAGCCGGCTTCCTGCAATAACATGGCGGCAACGGAACTGTCTGTGCCTCCACTCATGCCTAACAATACGCGTTCCTTTGATTTCATGGGTGCAAAAATAACAAAGGAAAAAGAAAATCACTACATTTACCTGCTACAAAAGTTTCGCATACTTTAGATGCAGTATAATGACTTTCTTCGCATTTTAAGTATAACAAGTAAGCCGTACAAATCAAAAAACTGAAATTATACATGAAAACAAAAAGTTTATTCTTCGGCACACTATGCTTGCTCTTCATCCTGACTTCGGCCATGTGCTGCGAAGAAACGATTGAAGACATCAATGAACTGACGGGCATCGAACTCGCCCAATATGACAATTCGGGAGAGACACCCACTATAAGGGAAGATGAACGATGCCCCAAAGAAGCCTATCTACTGCGCATCCAGCCAATCTGGCTATATTATTGGGACATAAATATCCTGAAATCTCCAATCACGAATTTCCGCATTATCACACTGACCGACTTTGACGAGAGCCATCCGGCTGGAAGTGATATCTACGATTTATTCAAAGAATATCCCGCAGGAATGCTAAGCGATGCACTCGGAGACGACCCACTGCAACGAGGTGAACCCATCACAAAACTAGAACAAAAAGCTTTCTACAAAGCACTGCTGACTTATCCACAACCGGGAACTTACCAGTTTCGCGTTGAATTGGAAACAGAAGACGGAAACATATTTTCGGAAGAAACAACTCCAATCAACCTTTATTAATTCCGTTCAAGCTAAATTGGATATTGACTATGAAAACTACACTCTATATTCTCACCTGCCTCCTGTTCGCAATGCAAGGGAACGCACAAGAAGAAACGGCACGGCGCAACCAGCATTTCATAGATATTACGGTTGGTCCGGTAATCAATGTGTCTTCTTATAAAAGCCCGGTTGGAGAAATCGTTTTTCAAGGAAAAAACAGATTATTCGGCAGCCTGTCATTAAATTACCAATATTTCTTCCTCAAGCATTGGGGAGCTTTCGCTGACTTTTACCTCAATTTTTCATCACCATATTCTCCGGAAAGCGTAATAGAAAAAATGGAAACCACCCCATATTCCTATCAATACACTTATAACCGTTCCTACGATAAAGAGCAAGGACAGATGCGGCAAATTTTTTCTATTGGAATAATGTATCGCAAGAACATAAAGTCATGGAGTTTCAGACCTCATTTAGGCTTCGGGCTTGTACGTTATTTCAGCACAAACGCTATCGGATACTACCGTAAGGAAGAAGGAAGTAACCGGATAGAAGAAATCTCGGTAACCATAAATAATAGCAATAATGACACACGAGTCGGATTTTGTCTCTCTCCCGGCATTTACGTTTCCAGATCAATAGGTCATGGCGCATATCTGATGGCAGGTTTTTCTTATATTATACATCCGCAAACCTTCACAGGTCATTACCGAAGATGCAACGCATACACCCATGAAGTCTTGGAGCAATATAACATAAAAGAAAAGCCCGGCAACTACATCAATTTGAAAGTAGGCCTCAGTGTCCGGATTTCCAAGAATTAAACCCGTCTATTTCAATATTTCTATGAAAACTATATACTACACTTTAATCTGCTTCTTTTTATTCGCCGCAAGAGATACACGAGCGTCGGCACAAGAAGAAACACGACGAAATGAGCATTTTGTCGACCTCGCTTTCGGAGCTGAGTTCAATACATCTTCGTATAGAAGTACTATTGGCGAGATTGCCTTTCAAGGTAAAAAACGAGCATTCGTAAGCCTTATGTTGAAATACCAGTATTTTTTTCACAAGCATTGGGGAGTTTCTTTAACCTTAAATTCCGGCGATTGCTCTCCTTATTCAAACGAAAGATTAATGAGCAAAATGGAAAAACAGCCACTCCCCTATTATTACACCTATAATGGCTCGTTAGATAACGATCATTTTATGCAAGATACCTATACCATAGGAGCGATGTATCGACAAGATATAAAATCATGGAGTTTCAGACCCTACATGGCTTTCGGCTGCGCACTATACGGCGCTATGAATACAATAGATTACATCCGTAAAGAGGAAGGAAGCAACCAGATGGAACAGGTTAAAGTCACCTTCGGCAATGGCAAAGATACTCAATACGGATTTTGTCTCTCTCCCGGCATCTACATTTCCAAAGCAATTGCCAGTATTGTATATCTGACGGCAGATTTTTCTTATATCATACATCTACGGAAATTTACAGGGCACTATCAGCGAAACAACATATATACCTATAAAATTTTAGAGCAATACGAGGTGAAAGAAAAGCCCGGCAACTATCTGAATCTAAAACTCGGGCTCAGTATCCGGCTTGGAAAGAAATAAGCAATTTCAAGTTCGAAAGTATTAGTAAAACAAAAAGAACCGTTTAATAAATTATTTGTTGTAACTTTGTGCTTTCAAAAAAACTAAAAATCAAACGTTATGGAACATCAACTGACAATTTACAACACCTTAGATAGGAAAAAGGAGCTATTCGTGCCATTGCACGCTCCACATGTAGGTATGTATGTCTGCGGTCCTACCGTTTACGGTGATGCGCATTTGGGACATGCACGTCCTGCCATTACTTTCGACTTGCTTTTCCGCTACCTCACCCACTTGGGATACAAGGTACGCTATGTACGCAACATCACCGATGTAGGCCATCTGGAACATGATGCTGACGATGGAGAAGACAAAATAGCCAAGAAAGCACGACTGGAGCAACTGGAGCCGATGGAAGTAGCGCAATACTACATCAACCGCTACCACAAGGCTATGGAAGCGCTGAACGTACTTTCTCCCAGCATCGAGCCACATGCTTCAGGACATATCATTGAGCAGATAGAATTGGTGAAAGAAATACTAAAGAACGGATATGCATACGTTAGTGAAGGTTCCGTTTACTTCGATGTAGAGAAATATAATAAGGATTATCATTATGGCAAGCTTTCCGGTCGCAACCTGGATGATGTGCTGAACACCACCCGCGAACTGGACGGTCAAACCGAAAAACATAATCCTGCCGACTTCGCCCTGTGGAAGCGCGCCCAGCCGGAGCACATTATGCGCTGGCCCAGCCCATGGAGCGACGGATTCCCTGGCTGGCATGCCGAATGCACAGCCATGGGTAAGAAATACCTCGGTGAGCATTTCGACATTCACGGCGGTGGCATGGACTTGATTTTCCCTCATCATGAATGTGAGATTGCACAATCAGTAGCATCACAGGGTAATGATATGGTACACTACTGGATGCACAACAATATGATTACTATCAACGGACAGAAGATGGGTAAGTCATATAGCAACTTCATCAATCTGGATGAGTTCTTCAACGGCACACACAAATTGCTGACACAGGCTTATAGTCCGATGACCATCCGTTTCTTCATTCTGCAAGCTCACTACCGCAGTACGGTAGACTTCAGCAACGAAGCTCTGCAAGCTGCAGAAAAGGGATTGGGTCGAATGATGGATGCCGTAAACGGACTGGAAAAGATCACCCCGTCTGTTACATCCAGCGTAGATGTGAAAGCAGTGCGTGAAAAGTGTTATGAAGCCATGAATGATGACCTGAATACTCCGATAGTCATTGCTCACCTTTTCGATGGAGCCAGAATGATTAACAATATCATTGCAGGTAATGATACCATTACTGCCGAAGATTTGAAAGACCTGAAAGAAACATTCCATCTCTTCTGTTTCGACATTCTGGGATTGAAGGAAGAAAACGATTCCAATGAAGAACGTGAAGTTGCTTTCGGAAAAGTAGTAGACATGTTGCTGGAACAGCGCATGATGGCGAAAGCCAATAAGGACTGGGCTACCTCTGACAAGATTCGTAATGAACTTACAGCCCTCGGCTTTGAAATTAAAGACGGTAAAGAAGGTTCTGAGTGGAAACTGAATAAGTAAATTCCACTGTCCTATAAAAAAAGCTGCCTCCCTCTGATTCTGTAAAATCGAGGGAGGCAGTTCCATTTAAAAAAGAGAGTTTTAGTAAGGTATCATGTCGGAAAGAATACGTTCCTTATACCAGGGATCGTCTATTGCTTTCAATTCCTTGCCCATTTCACGGCAAAGCTCTGCAACGATCTCTTTATTTTCTTCCAATGGAAGATTATTCATCTGGTAAGGATCTTTTTCATCATCAAACAGCAGGCTCTTCTGCAACTTACGATCTTTCTTATCGATATAGAAAGCCAAAGTATAACGTGCTGTCTTATATCCTCTTGAAGAAGGGAAGTAAGTTTGTACTTTACCGTCCGCATCTTTATCTCCATCCAAATTCTGGATATATAAAGCACCACCGGGGCGTTCAATTTCGGCCTTTTCATCGAAGAAAAGTGGTGCCCAGTTGCGTCCTTGCACATTGGCTGGAATGGAATCACCCAAACCACACAACCCCAGGATAGTCGGCATGATATCCGGTGCAGACATCAGAAGATTATCTACACGCGGCTGTACATGACCGGGATAACGTACCAGGAACGGTATGTTCATAGATTCGGAATAAGGAGAGTTCTTCGGATCATCCGTAAACTGGCTACACATGGTTTCACCATGATCGGAAGCAAAGATTACAATCGTATTCTTATCCAGTCCCTGCTCTTTCAGCGTTTCCAATATTTGACCAAAGGCACGGTCTACACCGGTAACGGAAGCAAAGTAATAGCGAACGCTCTCTGCCTTCTCACGTTTCTTGTCTGCATTGGGGCGGATCAGAAGACTATCCAAAGGTTGATCTTTGTACAGGTTGAAATCTTCTTCCATGCAATCGTCCAATGAACGGTACGGGCTGTGGGGTGGATTCATACCTACCATTATAAAGAATGGTTTCTTCGGATCGCGCACATTCCCCTCGTTCTTCAGATAAGAAACTACCACCTTGGACTCGTGCAGCGGTGACCATTCTTTCGGATCGTGACGATTTCCATCCGTATCCCAGTAACGGGGATTCTTATGTTCATCGAAAGTACCATAAGAATACCAGTAATTGAAACCATGGCGCCGTTCTTTCGGTGTATAAGCATCCCAAGCCGGAATACGGTCTTCTACGTAATGACCAGGACGTTGCGGATCGTTTGGAGTAGGAAAATCAGCATGTAACTTACCAAAGTAAGCACAGTCGTACCCAGACTTATTGAACACATCGCTTATGCAATCCACATCAGTACGCAAGGAACTGATAGGACGGTTTGAATTACAATTTAAAGGAATCCCACTCTTATTGGGATACATACCCGTCAGCAACATACCACGGTGAGGACTACTCAACGGACAGTTACTCTGGGCGGAACTTAACACCAACGCTTCACGGGCAAAGCCATTCAGGTTAGGTGTATGCACCGGGTCATTGCGGAAATTTACCTTGTCGCGGAACCCGTCTTGTCCCCAAAACTCCATTGCCTGATTGCGGTACTGGTCGGGGAAGACATAAATAACATTTGGAAGTTGCGCCTGCTCTTCTTGCTGGGTTTTGCAGCCTTGCAAGGCAAACAGGCCCAAACCTCCCAAAAACAAACTAAACCGATTGATTATCATTTTTCCAAGTCTCTTTTACGCATGATTCCTTCCAGGAAATAATAGTCTGCATAGTTCAATGGAACATCAATTTCAGCACCATGAGGAATACTACCTACAGAGTGCATCAGGATGAAATTGCCATTAGTACCCACTTCAGCACGATAAGCCGGAGAACCAAGGCTTTCCATAATTTTATCTGCGGTTTCCTTATAGTTCTTGCCGGGAGTGTATGTACTCAGTTCATACAAAGCAGATGCCGTACAAGCCGCCGCAGAAGCGTCACGCGGTTCATTCGGAATATTCGGAGCATCGAAATCCCAATAAGGAACAAGATCTTCCGGCAAGTTCGGATTATTAAAGATAAAGTTATAAATCTTCTCAGCCATATCCAGATACTTCTGATCGTGAGTATAGCGGTAACACATGGTATATCCGTAGATGGCCCAAGCTTGTCCGCGCGCCCAAGCTGACTCATCAGCATAGCCTTGTGCAGTTTGTCTCTTACGCACCTCACCGGTTACAGGATCATAATCCACTACATGGTAGCAACTATTATCGTCACGGAAGTGATTCTTCATGGTTGTATCAGCATGTTTCACGGCAATGTTATAGTAAGTAGAATCCCCTGAAAGTTTGGAAGCTTCAAATAATAGTTCCAGATTCATCATATTATCTATGATAACCGGACATTTCCAACCACGCTGTGCCTGCCAACCTTTATCTGCATCCCAGGATTGAAGTACTCCTGCTGCCGGACGGAAACGAGTGGAAAGGGATTTTGCAGTCTGGATTATTACAGGCTTATATTCCTCTTTATTAGCAAAACGGTATCCGTTCAAGTAACTGCTACCAATCATAAAGCCTACATCATGATGCCAGGTCAGGTATTGTACAGAGTCTAATGCTTCAGTATACTTTTCGGCCAATGGCAACCATTTCTTGTCACCTGTCAGTTCATAGGTATACCAAATATTACCGGGAAAGAAACCGGAACACCAGTCATCAATGGGTACATACACAATGCTACCGTCTTTGTTAATGGTTCTTGGATTCAGAATTTTTCCTGATTTCTCAATAATGTCGGTCTGGATGGTCTCCTGTGCCACCGCATTATCAATATTCTCTTGGATAAAGTTGCTTTCGGCCTGCTTCTGACCTGTGCAACCCGCCAGAACAAGGAGAGATACTCCCAATGTCGTGAGGATTGTTTTCATAATAATGATTTGTTTATTAAAGTTTCGTATTCTTTCGTCAGCAAATGTAGCGCAGGTTTACAGAAAAGACCCTCCTAAATTATACAGGAAAAGGGTAAAATTGTTACATTTGCGCATAAATCATACAGATTGAACTTTTTAAACCTATCAAAAACATGACTCCACAAGAATTCTTCAAAAAAGATCTCTTTGCAGAACAAACCGGTGTAGAATTGCTGGAAGTGCGCGAAGGATATAGTAAAGCATGCCTTGTTATCACAGAAAATCACCTCAATGCAGGACATCGTACACAAGGAGGCGCTATTTTTACCCTTGCCGACCTGGCACTGGCTGCCGCAGCCAATTCGCATGGTTCATTAGCGTTCTCCCTTTCTTCCAATATCACCTTTTTGCGTGCCAGTGGTCCGGGCGACACGTTGTATGCCGAAGCACGCGAACGCTACATCGGACGTACTACCGGATATTATCAGATAGACATCACCAACCAAGATGGGAAACTGATTGCTACGTTTGAGTCCAGCGTATTCCGAAAAGGCGATCCGCTACCGTTCAGCATATAGAGCTACGGGCTACAAGCTACAAGTGCTGCGCTATGTTCCGAAAGGCACCTGTAGCTCGTAACTCGTAGCTGTCTCACTTCTTCCTTACAGCCGAAGTCATCGGATAGCGGTTCCCCTGTACACTCTTAAAGAATGCCTTTGCCGAACCGAAGTTAAGATACATATCCAGACGGATGGGAAGATGATTCTTATCATCTGAGATAAAGAAAGTAATCACCTCTTTCTCTTTTCCCTTCTTATATTCCACAAAAGAGAATACAAGGCAACGGTAAATCGTATCATTATTGGCCTTCACCTCCTCTTTTCCACGATAAATCAATGTTTGTTCTTCTACCTTGCGCCCAGTAGCCATAGGGAACTGAATTCGGTCGCCTATTTTATAATCTGCCGGATCGTAAGAACGCGCCTGTGCCAGGATACTCAACATATCGAAGATACAACGGCTGTCACTGTATTCCATCTCTTGCGGATCGCGAACCGGATTGTGCCAGATACGCCTCTGCTTCACGTTAGATACACCATCCTTATAAGAGAACCACGCCTCATCCACTGTATAGCGGTCTCCCTCTTCGGCCGCCTTACGGAAATAAAGCGGTTCCAGTTTCTCACTGACATAGCATGTCAGCGTATCACGCATCTTAAAAAAGAAGTCCGTCTTTTTGCTACCCACCGAAAGCAGATTGAAACGGTAAGCAGGTTTCGATTGATAAGTCGTGGAGAAGGTTGTCAGACTTGCCAGCCCTACCTTCTTCCAGATAAACTTCCAGTTAAAATATAAATCATACATCACATGCTCACCGGATTGGAATGCGGTGTTTTCTGCCGTACATTGTGCTTTGGCAGGTGTAGCAATAGCAAGTAACAGAGCCCCCAATAGGCAGAATACCCATCCGCGTTTACCGGCGATTGCCGGAGTTGCGGTTATTCTGATTTTTCTTTTTCTTGTCTTCATCTGGTTTTTGTTTTTTGAGTTCTCCCGGTTTCTGTTGATCCAGCGGCCTATCATGTATATTCCAACTCTGTGTCAAGTCAAAATTAGCTTTCAATTCTAACACCTGATAGTAATAATACACTTCTTCCGGTTGCCGTTTATCTTCATATTTTCCGGTGTCCCATACACCGTTTCCATTCCTGTCATTAATGAGGCGTGCACTATATTTACCTGGATTCAGGAAGTAAAAATCCGCCCTGCCATTGACGACTGGCACCGTACGCACTACCTTGTCCTGTGCATCCAGCAAATCAACAAATGCCAGTGAGTCCGCACCGCTCACATCAAAGAATATCTGTCCATATTCTTCAGGCTTCTTCACCTTGAATTCTTTCTTTACCTTATCGGTGAAAAGGCCGTATATTCCTTGGAAAGCCGTAGAATCCACCTCAAAGGTATAACTTTCACCGGGTTCCCAATCCGCATATACATTGTAACGCATTAGGTTCAATGAGTCCGGAATAAAGTCGAAAGGAACATCACGCCACAAGCTGTCTATCTTCTGTTTCAGATGAACTGTGCTATCAGCAACACTTGCCAGCGGTTCAGTGAACGTAAGGGAAATATAATCATAAATATCCATCGTACCCGGCGCATATACATCGACAGGTAAGAATACCGTCGGCTCTACATACTCCTTGCCTTCTTTTTCAGCTTTCTTTTTGGCCTTTTCAAGCTCTTTCTCTTTCTTCTCGCGTTCTTTCTCCAGTTCCTTTTCCGATTTAGGTCTAAGTTTCGACACAAGTTTCAGTGTATCCGTACGGGGAACCAACTGATTTAGTGTATCCGTATAGAGATACGTAAGACTCATCTTCAAAGTATCCATCTTATAAATCAGAGAATCTCTTATCCAGTATTGGAGTGTATCAATGCGACCGGTAGGCTTCTCCACGATAAAAGCATCGGTTTCATCGAAATTCAGTCCCTTCAATAATGGTAAGCTATCTGCCGGAGCCGAGAAATAAAAAGAGAACTTCCGAGGTTCAGGTCGCTCACTCTTAATAAGACGTTGCGATAAAGCAAGTTCCTTGAAACAGCGCAATATGACATCATCCGGAGAATAGTGGGTATACATCTTCTCCATAATCGTATCTATCGTCAAAGAGTCTTTCCAGAGTGTATCAAAACGCATCCGCTGATCCATAGAAGGAATAATCAGGGAGTCTTCGAAAGCAATCACCTCGGTGGGCTGACTATAATAGAAGTTCTGGTCGGCATCCTGCAATCCATAGATACGGTATTCACCCGGAGCGACACCTCGAATCGTAAAACGTCCGCGGCTATCGGTGCGACCTACACGTTCGAAAGGCAACGTTGTAAAGGCCGAATCCGCCAGATTGGAATGCATACCTACCAGCATACCTTTCACCGGTTCCAGATTGAATGCATTCAATACGGTACCGGATACCGCCATCGAATCGATTACAGAACCGGTAGAGAAAGTAAATCCGAAATCAGGTAACGGATTACCTTCATTATTGTCCTGAACAGCATCCGAAAAGTCTATCGAGTAAGTAGTATTCGGTTTGAGAGTATCCTTCAAAGTAATCACAATTTTCTTTCCATTGGATTTTATCTCCGGCTGCTGCACCTGTGGAGGAGAAATCACAATCTTCTCACCCGGTTTATCAAGCTTGATGAATTCATCGAATTCAATCGTTATCTTTTTCCGGCTATTATTGAGTGCACCCGGCAAAGGCGTACTACCCACAAAGCGGGGAGGAGTTTCATCAATAGCACCACCCTCCGGACGACCGATGCTGGCGCAGGAATAAAGCACAGCAGCAACGATGACAACACCTGCCAAACGATTGAAAAGAGATTTCATATTTGAATATCTGTTACGTAACATGCTGCAAAAATAAAGGTTATCCCTTAATAAGCAGTATGCTTTACAGTATTTTAATCAAAAAAGAGCAAGAAGGTATTAAATTATAAGGCTTTTGCCAGAAAAGGATGCAAAAGATGTCGCATCGACACATTGGAGCTGATACGTTAAGTAAGCCCGGATGAGGGTATAAATGAGATATGTTCTTTACGGGAGTGAGTATATCATCAATGCCATTGATGATAGGCATCAATGGCATTGATGGTGGGCATCATCGGCATTGATGACTATCTCAGTACGAAATTCATCCTGCTTCAGCTACGGACTCAGCCTATTTCAGTCCTACTCTTAACTCTGCTCCATCCCTCCCCTTTATATAATATATGTATAAAACATAGTTAAAAATAGCCAGTAATAGAACCAACCTGTTCAAAAATAGATAATTTTGCAGCCGGAAAACCCGAAGAGTGCTTCTAGTTTTCCCCTTTGCCCTCCGTATTATCCAACTATGACAAAACATAAAAAGCCTTTTTACCAAGATAAAAAAATAAACCAAAAGACAGAGAATAATTACAAGTATGAAGAGTAGATTGATTTTATTGGCATGTTGCCTGTCACTGTTCAGTTGCGGACAAAGTGACACAGTATCAAGCAGCCGTAAACTCAGCCAAAGCTGCTGTTGAAACAGCCAAAGCAGCCGTAAACACGCAAGAACTTACCGTAAACAACAAGCGTGAGCTGAACAAAAAGAACATCATCAGCAACTACGATTTGCAGATGGCAGAGAATCAACTGGCACAAACAAAAGCACAATTGGCACAAGCTGAAGCACAATTAGTAAACGCCAAGAACAATCTGTCGTATACCAGTGTAACCAGCCCCAGCGATGGCGTAGTGGGTAGTATCCCCTACCGTGTAGGTAGTTTGGTCAGCCCTTCCGTTGCCAGCCCACTGACTACCGTAGCCGATATCTCTGAGATGTACGCCTACTTCTCCATGACCGAAAGACAATTGCTGTCGCAAATCCGTGAAGGTGGTAGTATCAAGGAAATTCTGGAAAGAATGCCCGATGTACAGCTACAGCTTATCGATGGAACCATGTATGCCGACAGCGGACGTGTAGAAACCATCAGCGGCGTTATCGATCAGACTACCGGTTCGGTAACTATGCGTGCCCTCTTCCCCAACAAACACAATGTGTTGCGTAGCGGAAGTACCGGTAATGTGGTATTCCCCAACCCGATGACAAATGTTATTATGATACCTCAATCAGCTACTACAGAAATACAGGACAAGAAATTCGTATTCGTAGTGCAGCCCGACAACACTCTGAAGAACACGGAAATCCAGGTGTTCAAGCTGAATGATGGTAAGTACTACTACGTAACCGAAGGTTTGAAAGCCGGTGATAAAGTAGTAATGGAAGGTGTGCAAAACCTGAGAGACGGGGCATCTATCACTCCTATCACTCCTGCTGAAAAAGAAGCTGAATATCAGAAAGCACTGAAAGACCAGAAAGAAGGTAATATCCAAACTGCGTTTAATTAAGAGTTGACGTTTCTGAAACCGAGTCAACTTGCCAACTAAAATAAAAGAGACATGAAATTAGATAGATTTATTAATCGTCCGGTACTATCTACGGTAATCTCCGTGCTGATAGTGATCCTGGGTCTTATTGGTCTGGCAACCCTGCCTATCACCCAATACCCGGACATTGCACCGCCAACCGTATCAGTGCGCGCCACCTACACGGGTGCCAATGCCCAAACGGTGTTGAACTCCGTTATTGCACCGCTGGAAGACCAGATCAACGGTGTGGAAAACATGATGTACATGACTTCCAATGCCACCAACAGTGGCTCTGCCGATATTTCCGTTTACTTCAAGCAGGGAACTGACCCGGATATGGCTGCCGTAAACGTACAGAACCGTGTATCCATGGCGCAAGGTCTGCTACCTGCCGAAGTAACCAAGGTAGGTGTAACAACACAAAAGAGACAGACTTCCATGTTGATGGTATTCTCTATTTATGATGAGACGGACCAATACAACATCGAGTTCCTGGAAAACTATGCCAACATCAACCTTATCCCTGAAGTAAAACGTGTTGCCGGTGTAGGTGACGCAATGGTGTTGGGTACTGACTACTCCATGCGTATCTGGCTGAAGCCCGACGTAATGGCTCAGTATAAGCTGATTCCCAATGACGTAGCAGCAGTTTTGGCTGAGCAGAATATCGAGGCTGCCCCCGGACAGTTCGGTGAACGTGGTAATCAGACATTCCAATATACAATACGTTATAAAGGACGTCTGCAGCAACCGGAAGAATTTGAGAACATCGTGATCAAAGCGATGGAAAACGGAGAAGTACTTCGCTTGAAAGATATTGCAGAAATCGAGCTGGGACGTCTGACCTATAGCTTCAATAATACCGTAAACGGTCATAAGGCCGTCAGTTGTATCGTGTTCCAGATGGCAGGAAGTAATGCAACACAAACCATCAGTGACTTGGAAGCATTATTGAATGACTACTCCGAAAAACTGCCTTCAGGTTTACAAATCAATATCGCACAGAGTGCCAACGACTTCTTGTTCGCCTCTATCCATGAGGTTATCAAGACTTTAATCGAGGCCTTTATTCTTGTGTTCATCGTGGTATACATCTTCTTACAAGATTTCCGTTCCACATTGATCCCCGCTATTGCTATTCCGGTAGCATTGATTGCGACATTCTTCGTACTGAAGCTGATTGGCTTTAGTATCAACTTGCTGACCCTTTCGGCCATGGTGCTCGCCATCGCGATAGTCGTCGACGATGCGATAGTCGTCGTCGAGGGTGTCCATGCGAAGTTAGACCAAGGGTATAAATCTGCCCGTACCGCTTCCATCGACGCCATGAGTGAATTGGGTGGTGCCATCGTTTCTATTACGTTAGTCATGATGTCTGTATTTATCCCTGTAAGTTTCATGGGTGGTACGGCAGGTACATTCTACCGACAGTTCGGTCTGACGATGGCTATCGCCATCGGTTTCTCCGCATTGAACGCATTGACATTGAGTCCGGCATTGTGTGCTATCTTCCTGAAACCGCATGATGAACATGGTGAAAAGAAATCGACATTTATCAGCCGCTTCCACACAGGCTTCAATGTGGCTTACGACAAGATGTTGAAAAAATACAAGAATAATGTATTGTTCTTTATCCAGAAGAGATGGTTGAGTTTCGGTCTTGTAGCAGGTTCTATCGTATTGCTGATTTTCTTTATGAAAATTACCCCGACGGGCATGGTGCCTAATGAAGATACGGGTACCATCATGGGTGTAGTAACACTGCCTCCGGGTACTTCACAGGAACGCGCACAAGAAGTGTTGTACCGTGTGGACAGCCTGGTAGCAGCCGAACCTGCCGTTGCATCCCGCACGGTAATCTCCGGTTATAGCTTCATCGGTGGACAAGGACCTTCTTACGGTTCCATCATTATCAAGTTGAAAAACTGGGAGGAACGCTCCACAATGCAAAACTCTAATATTGTTTACATCACGCTCTTTATGCGTGCACAGAAGATTATCAAGGAAGCACAGGTACTGTTCTTTGCTCCTCCTATGATTCCGGGCTACTCCGCATCCAGCGATATCGAGTTGAACATGCAGGATAAGACTGGTGGTGACCTGAACCACTTCTTCGACGTAGTAAAAGATTACAATGCCGCACTGGAAGCACGTCCGGAAATTAACTCCGCAAAGACGAGCTTCAACCCGAACTTCCCGCAGTACATGCTGGACATCGACGCCGCAGCTTGTAAGAAGGCAGGCATCAGTCCAAGCGACATCCTCAGCACTATGCAGGGATACTTCGGCGGTCTGTATGCTTCTAACTTCAACAGTTTCGGTAAGATGTACCGTGTTATGGTTCAGGCAGAGCCGGAAGCAACCAAGAATCTGGAATCATTATCCAGTATCAAGGTGCGCAACGGCAATGAAATGGCCCCGATTACTCAGTTCGTTTCCATCAAAAAGGTATATGGACCTGACATTATCAGTCGTTTCAACCTGTATACCTCTATGAAAGTAATGGTTGCTCCTGCTTCCGGATATACTTCTGGTCAGGCACTGGCTGCTATCGCCGAGGTTGCCAAAGAGAACCTGCCTGCCGGTTTCGCTTACGAATTGGGAGGTATGGCACGTGAAGAGGCTGAAACCAGCGGAAGCACCACGGGATTGATCTTCGTTCTCTGCTTCGTATTCGTTTACCTGTTGCTGAGTGCACAGTATGAAAGTTACATCCTGCCGCTTGCCGTACTGTTGTCTATTCCGTTCGGTCTGTTAGGTAGCTTCCTGTTCGTCAACGGTATGAGTGCCATCGGTAATATCTCCATTCTGAAAATGATAATGGGGTCCATGTCCAACGACATTTATATGCAGATTGCATTGATCATGTTGATGGGTCTATTGGCGAAGAATGCTATCTTGATTATTGAGTTTGCCCTTGACCGTCGTAAGATGGGTATGAGTATAACGTGGGCAGCTGTACTGGGTGCCGCAGCCCGTCTGCGTCCTATCTTGATGACATCACTGGCCATGATTGTCGGTTTGATTCCGTTAATGCTGGCATCCGGTGCAGGTGCTAATGGTAACCGTACGCTGGGTACTTCTGCCATCGGTGGTATGTTAATCGGTATGATTCTGCAGATCTTTATTGTACCGGCCCTGTTCGTTGCATTCCAATACCTGCAGGAGAAGATTAAACCGATGGAATGGACCGATGTAGATAACTCTGACGCAGAACCTGAAATTGAGCAATACACGAAGTAAATTAAGAATGAAGAATGGAGGACTTCGTTCACCATTCTTCATTAATATAGAAAGATTATGAAGAAACAGATTATAACTTTGATGTGTGCAACTGCTCTTCTGAGCAGCTGCCACATCTACAAATCATACGACAGACCCGAAGATATTACGGCTGCCGGACTGTATCGCGACACAACAGTTGTAAATGATACGCTGGCTGCGGATACAGCAAACTTCGGTAACCTGCCTTGGAGGGAAGTATTCACCGACCCTCAGTTGCAAGCGCTCATTGAACAAGCACTTGCTAATAACCCCGATTTGCGTAGCGCCGCTTTGAATGTGAAGAAAGCAGAAGCTGCCCTTATGTCTGCGCGTCTGGCTTATGCTCCCACGCTGGCATTGTCTCCGCAGGGAACTGTCAGCAGTTGGGATAAGGGAAAAGCTACACAGACCTATTCACTTCCTGTTACAGCAAGCTGGCAGATTGACCTGTTCGGCCAGATACTGAACCCGAAACGTGGTGCACAAGTATCTCTGAAACAGACACAGTTCTATGAACAAGCTGTTCAAACTCAGGTGATCGCCAATGTAGCCAATATGTACTACACATTGTTGATGCTCGACCGCCAGTTGCAAATTACAGAATCCACAGCCGATATCTTGAAAAAGAATGTGGAAACCGTAGAAGCGATGAAGGATGCGGGTATATATAATACGACTTCTGCCGGAGTAGAACAAACCCGTGCAGCTTACGCACAAGTATTGGCATCTCTGCCCAGCATGCGTCAAAGTATCCGCGAAACAGAAAATGCTCTTTGCCTGATGCTGAATCAACCGGCACAGGAAATAGAACGTGGGGTGTTGGAAAGCCAGCAATTACCGACAGAATTCTCAGCCGGTATTCCTTTGCAACTATTGTCTAACCGTCCCGATGTAAAAGCTGCCGAGATGTCTCTTGCTGCAAGTTATTACAATACTAACAGCGCACGTGCAGCTTTCTATCCGCAAATTACATTGAGTGGTTCGGCAGGATGGACTAACAGTGCAGGATCTGCAATTGTGAATCCGGGCAAATTATTGGCTTCAGCTATAGGATCGTTGACACAACCGTTGTTCTATCGCGGTGCTAATATCGCCCGTCTGAAACAGGCCAAAGCACAAGAAGAACAATCCAAAATCCAGTTCCAGACCACTTTGCTGAAAGCTGGAAATGAAGTGAGCAATGCTTTGTATCAATACCAAATGACCTCCGAAAAAGCCATTTCTCGCGAGATTCAAGTAAATTCTGCCCGTAAAGCTGCGGAAGATACAAAAGAATTGTTTAACTTAGGCACGTCAACGTATCTGGAAGTTCTGTCTGCTGAGCAATCTTACCTCGCAGAAAGTAATAACTAAAAACTAATTACTATGATAAGTCCATTAGCATTTGTAGATCCTGCCGCAAAGCTCGGCAAGAATGTAACAGTCCTGCCTTTTGCATATATCGAAGGCGATGTAGAGATTGGAGATGACTGTATTATCATGTCCGGTGCGCGTATCCTCGACGGTACACGTCTGGGGCAAAAGAACAAAGTGCATCATGGCGCCGTACTCGGTACCACCCCGCAGGATTTCCATTATACGGGTGAGAAAAGTCTGCTGATCATCGGTGACCAGAACGACATTCGCGAAAATGTAGTTGTGAGCCGCGCTACACATGAAGGAGATGCTACACGTATCGGGAACGAGAACTTTTTGATGGATGGTGTACACCTTTGTCACGACGTGCAGGTAGGTAACCACTGCGTATTAGGACTTAAGACTATTGTAGCCGGTGATTGTCGTATCAATGACTTTACCATTCTGAGTAGTAACGTCATTTTACAACAACAATGCCACATCGGAAGCTGGGTATTGATCCAGTCAGGATGCCGCATTGCGAAAGACGTTCCTCCTTATGTGATCATGAATGGTAATCCGGCCGGTTATCATGGCATTAATGCTGTTGTGCTACAGCACAAGCATCAGGTAACAGACCGTATTCTACGTCATATCGTAAATGCTTACCGTCTGATTTACCAAGGTAACTTCAGCATACAGGATGCTTTGCAAAAGATTGAAGACCAAGTGCCGATGAGTGACGAAATACACAATATCCTTAACTTCGTACGCGAGTCTAAAGGCATTGTAAAATAAAAGAATACTCCTTATTCGGAAGGCGGTCGGGTTTACTCGTCCGCCTTTTTTGTTATCTTTGCACCACCTTATCCGTTCAATTATGAGAAAAAAGAAGAAGAAACAAACGAATAGCAAGAAACAACTGGTGTTCCTGATTGTCCTGATCATATGCGGCATCGTTACCGCTTATCAGACAACGAACTCTAAAGAAAAGACTGCCGGCCCTGAGCAGACAGAAATCATCGTTCAGAGTACTCCCCAAAATTCCGATATATACATCAAGCAAACAACTGCCCCAAGTACTCCCGAAATACTTCTGCAGCGCACCGGATACCTCGTATCCTATAACTCCAACACGCGTATAGCAAACTGGGTAGCTTGGAAACTGACTCCCGAACGTTTAAAAGAAAATACCGAGCGAATCAATAACTTCCGTCCCGACCCTGATCTGCCCAAGAGCAAAGCAGTCACCACACAAGACTATAAAGGTAGTGGCTGGGATCGTGGGCATCTTTGTCCGGCAGGTGATAACAAATGGGACCGTGAAGCCATGATAGAGAGCTTCTACATGACTAACATCTGCCCCCAACACCACAATCTAAACCGGGGCGACTGGAACGAGCTGGAACAGAAATGCCGCAAGTGGGTGAAAAAAGACAGTTGCCTTTACATTGTAGCCGGTCCTATCTTCTATGACCGGAAGCCACAGACCATAGGCGAGCATAAAGTTGCCGTACCGGATGCTTTCTTTAAGGTGATACTTGCTCTACACAAGAAACCGAAAGCTATCGGCTTTATTTATAAAAATAATGAAGGGAACAATCCGCTGGACTCTTATGTAAACACTGTGGACGAAGTGGAGCGGATCACAGGGATAGACTTCTTCCCCGCCCTTCCCGATGATATAGAAAGGACGGTAGAAGCAAGTTATAATTTGAAAGACTGGAAATAATTACTCAAAGTTCAATGTGCCGAAGAATTCGGGACAGTGAAAATTAGGCTTTTCCAGAGCAATAGGATTCCAAGAAAGGAAGTGAGGCGTTTGTAGTTTATCACCGCATTTGTAGAAATTGGCACGAACCGTCTTTCCGTCAAGACTGGTGATCTGATGCTTGAAAAAAGCAGAATATGGAATAACCAATGCCAGTTCCCAGTTACACTCTCCCACCCGTTCCTCAAAAGACTGGCGTCCCAAAGAAGACCAGCGTTGCACTTTGTCCATCACTTCTTGCGGGGCATGTTCACGGTTTTCGCGCCCGGCACCGGCACCAATCAGGAGAGTTCCGGCACAGTTACATTCTACGTTATAATAAATTCCATCTCCTGCAGGGATAGAAAAGAACTCTACACAAGCATCTTCCCATACTGCACCGTTATCTCCGGCAGCTACAGCACGCACACTGGCTTCTTTTACTTTGTAATGAACCAAAATCGCATCATCCGTATGAGCTATACGGAACTGCACCTCCGGCTGATAAGGGAATGCTTTCCAATTCACCGTATTGATCGACTGAAAAGCCACCTTTTCTTTATCCAACAAAGCAGGAATATTCTCTACTGCTACATTAGCCAGACTTACTTTTTTTACATTCAACTCTTTCATTTCTTTCTTTTGGGGGTTAGTTGCAAACAAGGGGAAAACACAAAGCAGAGTTACTAGCAAGACTGCAGATTTCAACACCAAGCATACAGGGGTTCTTTTGTTCATATTTTAATAAAGTTACGAACTACAAGCTACAGGCTACAAGTGGCTACGCTATGCACCGAAAGGCACTCGTAGCCTGTAGCTTGTAGCTTATAACTATTATACCAATGACGACTTTATAAACTCCTGCATTTCCGGTGTATGTTCTTCCACACTCTGCAACAGTTTGAACTGCGCTTTTGTACGTACAAGATTATGCTCAGGATATTTAGTCTTATAATAAGTGTCACCATTAATATAATCCGCTAGGAAACGAACGCATTGCATATAGGGGAATAATGCAGCTGCATACGGTAGGTTCTCAACCTCTATCGGAAGCAGGAAGACTTTCGCAGATTCCAGGTAGCCTTTTGCAAACGCCTTGAATATCTCCATATTGAAATTCACATTATCCAGATTCTCATCATCCTCGGCACCTGTATTGGCTGCAGAACGAAGGAAATCGCCGAAATCAGAGAAGATAAAGTTAGGCATCACCGTATCAAGATCAATGACGCAAAGCACCTTGCCCTCTTCATCAAACATCATATTATTCACCTTCGTATCGCAATGACATACACGTTTTGGCAATTTGCCTTCGCGATACAAGCGTTCACCTTTGCACATCTCCTCAGCACGTTTTTCTATCTCATCCAGATAGTACTGCACTTCTTTCACCCGGCCAACCGCATCCGCAGCCACCGCATCACGAAGTTGTTTCAGACGGAACTCCATATTGTGAAAATCAGGAATAGTCTCTCCCAGCTCATCAGGAATATCCGCAAGCATTGCCTGGAAATTACCAAAAGCTACACCGGCATAATAAGAATATTCTGCATCCACCGTCTCATAAGTCTTTGCATTAGGAATGAATGTCATGATACGCCAATAGTTTTCACCATCGTACCAATACGTTTTTCCGGTATCGGCAGGAATAAAAGAGAGCACTTTACGATCTATATCATCCGCACCTTGTTCCACAAGTTTTTTGCGGATATGCCGGGTTACGGCTTCAATGTTCGCCTGCAACATCTCCACATTCTGGAAAATAGCATGGTTCACACGTTGCAATACATAGTCGGGGGCATCTGCTTCAAGAGTAGTCACTTTATACGTGTCGTTAATCAGCCCGCTGCCTAAAGGCTGGATTTCATTAACTGTACCCTTCGTATTAAAATGGGATACAATGGATTGAAGGTTGTTCATGATATTCTATATATAGATTTAAAATTAGTATGCAAATATACGTCTTCCTCATCAATGAAAAAGTCCAAATTCGTCCGACAAACGCCCAAAATTATACATTTAGACAGACATAACCATAGAAATCAGGCAATAAACTTCTTTCTTTTAAGCAAAACGCCTTATATTTGTGTTTGAAACCTTAAAAATACCGGAGGAGAAGTGCAAAAGTTTATCAGAACGCTGTTTCTTGTCTTAGTAAGCATAGCTACAGCAAACCTACACAGCCAGAATATTACTTTCAATCATCTGACAACCGATGACGGTTTATCTCAGTTTAGCGTCAACAGCCTGTACATTGACGAGAACGGTATCTTGTGGATTGGTACGCGTGAAGGTTTGAACCGCTACAACGGTAATGATATACAAACCTATAAACTGAGCAAAAACGACCCTTACAGCCTTTTCTGCAATACCGTGTTGCGCATGGCAGGCGATCAAAACGGTAAAATCTATCTGCTCTGTACCGAAGGCGTTGCCCAGTTCGATCTGACAACACAACGCTTTACGACTCTCCTTCAAGGTAACATTAACAGCATCTATTATAAAAACGGCCTGTTCATCGGAAAAAAGAATGAGATCTACCGCTACAATGAACAGACCGACAACTTCGACCTCTACTACCAGATGGCGGGAGAAAACATCGAGATCTCCTGCATGTTCGAGGATAAAGGACACATGTGGATAGGAACCACCAGCGAAGGAGTCTTCAACCTGAAAATAGACGGACATCAAGTCACCCATCCCATTGAAAAAGGAAACATTACCAGCATCTACCAGGACAATTCAGGCGAATTATGGATAGGCAGTTGGGAAAAAGGACTCTTCCGGATAAAAACAGACGGAACTATTGAGAATTTGCGAAACGACCCGAAGAATCCGCACAGTATATCTTCTGATTTCGTAAGAGCTTGTTGCGAAGATAATCTTGGCAATATCTGGATAGGAACCTTCAACGGCCTGAACCGCTATAACAAGACAACAGGACTTTTCCAGAACCACACTTCCAACGATATGCAGAATGAAGGTCTTACCCACTCCTCTATCTGGTGCATCGTAAAGGATAATCAGGGGACACTATGGTTGGGCACTTACTTTGGTGGCGTCAATTACTTCAATCCTGAATATGAAATCTACACCCGGTATAAAGCCTCCAGAAATGAGAAAGAGGGTCTGAGTAGTCCTGTAGTAGGGCGTACCATTGAAGATAAGAACGGTAACTTATGGATCGGTACAGAAGGTGGCGGACTCAATTTCTATAACCGCCGCACACGTGAGTTCAAATGGTATCTTGCCGGAAAGGGATATAATAGTATCTCCCACAGCAATGTAAAAGCCCTCTATTATGATCCTGCCAAAGAAATCATCTGGATAGGTACTCATCTCGGTGGACTGAACAAGCTCGATATCCGTACAGGAGCATTCACCCACTATCTCATGGAAGAAGGCAATCCGGAAACGCTTCCATCAAACATTGTTCGTGACATAGCACCTTATCATGACCAGTTAATTGTCGCCACCCAGAATGGCGTATGTTTGTTTGATCCCCAAAGCGGAAAATGCCGGCAACTCTTCAAAGACACCAAAGAAGGGCGCAAAATAACAATGGTGGCCGATGTAGAAGTAGATAACAATGGCACACTCTGGATTGCCGCCACGGGCGAAGGTATCTTCTCCTACCGTTTCGATACCAACAAGCTGACCAATTACCGGCACGACGTGGCACAACCGCACAGCCTCAGCAACAACAATGTGAACAACATCATGCAAGATAATAAGGGTAATCTCTGGTTTTCCACTTCAGGAAGCGGACTCGACCTGTATCGCCCTGCCAGCAATGACTTCGAGAACTTTGACAAAGATAAGAACGGACTCGTCAGCGATTGTATCTACGATACGCAGGAATCCCCGGTCAGCGGCAAACTGATACTTATCACTAATCAGGGGTTCTCCATCTTCGACCAGAAAACAGAGAAGTTCCAGAACTATAGTGCAGAAAACGGCTTCCCGTTGACAGCAGTCAATGAGAATGCACTATGTGTAACGCGAGATGGCGAAGTATTCCTCGGCGGCACACAAGGTATGCTTTCGTTCAATGAGCTGGAACTTAACTTTACTCCGAAGCCCTACAAAATCATCCTTTCCCGCCTCATCGTAAACGGTTCCGAAGTAAAAGTCAGCGATGAAACAGGCATTTTGACGCAATCTTTATGCCATACCCAAGAGATCACCCTGGACGCAAACCAGACCATGTTCAGCATTGAATTTGCCACTTCCAACTACGTGGCAGCCAATAAAGATGAAATTATTTACAAACTGGAAGGCTTCTCCGACGACTGGAACAGTACGCGTGGCCAGCCCATCATCACTTATACGAACCTGAATGCCGGAACGTACAACCTGCTGATTAAGCCCAAAGGGAAAGAAGAATCCCTTTGCCCGCAGGTGCATCTGACTATTCACGTATTGCCTCCTTACTACAAAACCCCACTTGCCTATCTTATTTATCTGATAGTGACTGCTATCCTTTTATGGTATCTTGTAAGAACGTACAAATCGAGAATCAAACTACGTGAATCGTTGAAATATGAGCAAAAGCACATACAAGATGTAGAAGCCTTGAACCAGTCCAAGTTACGCTTCTTCACCAACATCTCACACGAATTCCGCACCCCGCTTACCCTTATCGTGTCGCAGGTGGAAACCCTGATGCAGTTACAAAACTTCACACCCACTATTTATAATAAGATATTGAGTATTTACCAGAATAGTATCCAGTTGCGCGAATTGATTACCGAACTCCTCGACTTCCGTAAACAGGAACAAGGACATATGAAGGTAAAAGTCAGTCCGCACAATATTGTGCATTTCCTCTATGAGAACTACCTTATTTTTATGGAATATGCCAGCAGTAAGCAGATCAATTTCAAATTCGAGAAAGATAGCGAAAGCCTTGAAGTATGGTACGACCAGAAACAGATGCAGAAAGTTATAAACAACCTCCTGTCCAATGCCATCAAGCACACCCAGGCAGAAGATACCATAACCCTTAGCATCACCACCGAAGGTAACGAAGCCGTCATCCGTGTGACTGATACCGGCAGCGGTATCGACGCCAAAGAGATAGATAAGATATTCGACCGTTTCTATCAGACCGAACAAATGGATAGCCTTGCCACCGGCGTTGGTACCGGTATCGGATTGGCTCTGACCAAAGGAATTGTCGAACTGCACCACGGCACTATCAAGGTAGAAAGCGAACTCGGCAAAGGTAGCAGCTTCATCATTCGTCTCCATCTTGGAAATGCCCATTTCAGCCAGGAAGAAATCAGTAAGAAAACCGAAGCCGTGCAACAAATAGAGCAGACACAAATTTCTGAAATCGATGCTTCACTCAAAGCAGAGTTGGAAGAGAATGCTCCGATAAAACGCATGTCCGACGTTAAAATGGTTATCGTAGAAGACAACGCCCCCATCCGTGAAATGCTGGAGAATATCTTCCGCCCATTCTATCAGGTACTGACTGCCGCAGACGGAGAAGAAGGTCTGGAGCTGGTACAGAAGGAAATGCCAAACATCGTAGTAAGCGACGTGGTTATGCCTAAGATGTCCGGTACCGAGCTATGTAAACAGATCAAGAACGACTTCAACACCTGCCACATTCCGGTAGTGCTGCTTACAGCCCGGACTGCCGTAGAACAAAATATCGAGGGTCTACGCATTGGCGCAGATGATTACATCACCAAACCTTTCAACACGAACTTGCTGATTTCCCGTTGCAACAACCTGGTAAACTCACGTATCCTCCTACAAGAGAAGTTCAGCAAGCAACCGCAAGCCTATGCCCAGATGCTGGCAACGAACCCGATAGATAAGGAAATCCTGGATCGTGCTATCAGCATCATTGAAAAGAATCTGGATAATACGGAATTCAATGTCAATATCTTCGCCCGTGAAATGGCAATGGCCCGTACCAACCTGTTCACCAAGCTGAAGGCCATCACCGGACAAACACCGAATGATTTCATCCTGACCATTCGCCTGAAGAAAGGTGCCTTGATGTTACGGAACAATCCGGAACTGAACATTACCGAAATCTCAGACAAGATCGGATTCAGCTCTTCCCGCTACTTCTCAAAGTGTTTCAAGGATGTATACCATGTAAGTCCGTTGGCTTATCGCAAAGGAGAGGATGCGGATACAGGCAGCAAGGATGAAGAAGACGAAGAAGGTTAATACGGCTTATTAACCTTCTCATCTTTCTCACCATGGTGAGAATCTTTTCTCATCAAACAGAGAATCTATTCTCATCGTATTGAGAAAAAACTCTCACCCTGTTGAGAAAAGGTTCTCTATAAGGAGAGAATATCTTCTTCTGTTGTATATTCCAGCGTTCTCATTAGCATTATGTACATTTTCGTCCTTCCCTTGTATTCCCTTATACACTCAATTCCGGAAAAGCCACTACCTTTGACCTCAGAAATAACAATCTAAAGTCAAAGAGCTATGAAACATTTTTCTCCTTTATGGTCCCTTCTTCCGGGCGCAGCCCTGATAGCCGGATGCGGAAATCCGTCGAAGAAAGAAGCAGCCGACACTACCCGTCAGAAACCTAATGTTATCTACCTGATTGCCGACGACCTGGGTATCGGTGACCTGAGTTGCTATGGCGCCACTAAAATAAGTACCCCCAATATCGACCGCCTTGCCGGACAAGGTGTACAGTTCACTAATGCCTATGCCACTTCTTCCACCAGTACCCCTTCCCGCTTCGGGCTGCTGACAGGTATGTATCCCTGGCGACAGGAAAATACAGGAATCGCCCCCGGCAACTCCGAGCTTATTATTGATACAGCTTGTGTCACCATGGCTGACATGTTCAAGGCGGAAGGATATGCAACCGGAGCCGTTGGCAAATGGCATCTGGGACTTGGTCCTAAAGGAGGTACAGACTTCAATCATCTGATAAAGCCTAATACCCAGGATATAGGATTTGATTACGAATACATCATTCCCGCCACGGTAGACCGTGTACCTTGTGTATTCGTAGAAAACGGACGCGTTGTAGGTTTAGACCCCAACGACCCCATTACCGTCAATTACCACCATAAAATAGGCGACTGGCCTACCGGACTGGAAAATCCCGAACTTGTAAAACTGAAACCCAGTCAGGGTCATAACAATACAATCGTAAACGGCATTCCCCGTATCGGCTGGATGACCGGTGGCAAATCAGCCCTTTGGGTAGACGAAGACATTGCAGATATCATCACCGGTAAAGCCAAAGACTTTATCGTAAAGCATAAAGACGAACCTTTCTTTATGTATATGGGCACACAAGACGTACACGTTCCTCGCGTACCTCACGCCCGTTTTGCCGGAAAAAGTGGTATGGGAACCCGCGGTGACGTAATCCTGCAACTGGACTGGACAGTGGGTGAGATTATGAACACTCTGGACAGTCTGAACCTTGCAGATAACACCATCTTTGTATTCTGTAGTGATAACGGCCCTGTCATTGACGACGGTTATCAGGATCAGGCTCTCGAACTGCTGAACGGTCATACTCCTATGAAACAATACCGTGGTGGAAAGTACAGTGCCTATGAAGCCGGAACACGTATTCCCTTCATTGTACGTTGGCCTGCCGGTATCCAGCCTTGCAAACAACAAGCTTTGTTTTCTATGATCGACGTATATGCCTCCTTGGCTGCCTTACTGAACCACCCGCTTACACCCGCAACCATCGCCCCCGACAGCCGTGACCAACTGTCCACTTTCTTAGGGAAAGATAATAGCGGATGTGATTATGTAGTACAGCAGAATCTGAATAATACCTTGTCTATAATCCAAGGAACATGGAAATACATCGAACCGAGCAACAAACCAGCCATCGAACATTGGACGAGAATGGAGTTAGGAAACGATCCCGAACCCCAACTGTACAATATCTCCATCGATCCATCGGAAAAAGATAATGTTTCTGCAGCACATCCGGAGATGGTAAAAAAGCTTTCAGCACTACTGGAGCAGGTGAAAGCAGGTAAGGACCAAGGGATAAGGTAAGGAATCGTACAGAACAAGTCTTCTCTATCAAGAATGTACAAATTCGTACCTTTTGCGAACTATTAACGAAAGTCACCTTCTATCCAATCACATACATTTGCATTGTGATTCGGGTCGTTAAACGAGAGAACAACCTTTTTAATAACTAATTAATTTAATATTTATGAAACAGAAAGTAACCTTAATGCTATTGGCAACTTTTCTCTGCTCTGTATTAAGCATACAGGCACAGACAGGAAACCAAATTACAGGTAAAGTTGTTGACGCTATGGGAGAACTTCCCGGAGTTAGCATTGTTGTGAAAGGAACTACAAACGGGACTGTAACCGGACTGGACGGCAGCTTCAAACTAGATAACACAAAACCTGCCGATATACTGCAGTTCTCTTTTATTGGTTATAAAACTCAGGAAATAAAAGTCGGTAACCAAAAAATATTCAACATAACCTTACAGGAAGACGCACAAGCCCTTGGAGAGGTCGTGATTACTGCCGGTTACGGAGACATCAAACGCAAAGACTTCACCGGTGCGGCAGGTAAAGCCAATATGGTAGACATGATGAAAGCACCGATCGCAAGTTTCGACCAGGCACTGGCCGGACGTATAGCCGGTGTACAGGTGTCATCCAATGAAGGTATGCCCGGTTCTACATTCAACATAGTAGTACGTGGTAACAACTCGTTGACTCAATCCAACTCACCCCTTTATGTAATCGACGGCTTTCCGGTAGAAGATGCTAATGCCGCTTCCATCAACCCCGCAGATATAGAGTCTTTGGATATCCTGAAGGATGCTTCCGCCACAGCTATCTATGGTGCCCGCGGTGCCAACGGTGTAGTGATCATTACTACTAAAAAAGGGACGGCAGGCAAAGCTACCGTAACCTATAACGGCAGTTTCAGCGTACAAAAGATTATCAACACCATCGATATGATGGACGCCTATGAATTCGTAAAATTGCAAGGTGAAGTTCGTTCCAAAGCTGAAATGGAAAGCACATGGTTCAGTAACTACCCATGGAAAGATGATAATGGCACAAAACGTGATCTTGAGTTCTATCGTAATTTACCGGCAGATGTGAAGCAATATGACTGGCAAGATCAGATATTCCGTTCCGCACTTACTCACAATCATTATGCATCACTTAATGGTGGCAAGGAAGGAACACGCTACAGTGCATCTTTATCCTATATGAATCAAGAAGGCGTGATCACCAACTCTGACTTTGAACGTTATCAGGGTCGTGTCAGCCTCGACCAAAGAATAAGCGATAAGTTTAAAGTAAACCTCAATGCCAACTATACCCGCGCCATTACAAACGGTACATCACCCTCAAGCACCGTATCGAGTGCCACCAGCAGTTTAATGTATAGCGTATGGGGATATCGTCCGGTTACCTACGATAACGCAGACTTGGAAAACTCACTCTTCGACCCTGCGGTAGATAGCTCAAACGACTACCGCTTCAATCCTATCCTCAATCAACGCGAAGAATATAGAAAACGCATTGAAGATAATCTTGTAGCCAACGCATTTATTGAATACACCATTTTACCGGGATTCAAAGCTAAAGTATCTGCCGGTTACCGACTCAAGAATGTAACTAACGAACAATTTAATAATTCAAAGACTCGTTACGGTAATCCTACCCGATCCGAAGGTGTAAACGCCTCTATGGGTACAACCGAAAACCGCTCATGGCTGAATGAGAATACTTTGACATACGTAAAGACTTTCAATAAGAAGCACAACCTCAATGCACTGGCAGGTATTACTTTCCAAGGCGACTATTACAAGTACTATTACATGAAAGTACAGCAAATCACAAATGAAGCCCTTGGTATGAGCGGTATGGACGAAGGTACTCCCAGCAAAGTTGAGTCTTCCTTATCCGAATCCAAGCTGATGTCTTATCTGGCACGTGTGAACTATAACTACGACAGCAAGTACTACCTTACCGCTTCTTTCCGTGCAGACGGATCTTCCAAATTTATAGGCAATAACCGTTGGGGATATTTTCCTTCTGCATCTATAGCCTGGAACTTCAATCGCGAAGCATTCCTCGAAAAAGCATCCAGCTGGCTGAGTAATGGTAAGCTACGCCTAAGCTGGGGTATGACGGGTAACAACCGTGTAGGCGACTTTGCCGCACTGGCCAAACTTTATTCAAGCATCGCAACCGAATATGTTTTCAACAACAGCTATTATCCGGGATATGCATTGAACTCTCTGGCAAACAAAGACTTGAAATGGGAAACTACTGATCAGGTGAACTTAGGTTTTGACCTCGGTTTCTTCGATGACAGAATCAACCTTACGGTCGATGTCTATCACAAACTGACCCGTGACTTATTGCTAAATGCAGATCTTCCTTTCACTACCGGTTTCTCTAAAGCATATAAGAATATCGGAAAGATGCAGAACCGCGGTCTTGAAATCACCCTCGAGACACAAAACATCAAAACGAAAAATTTCACATGGAATACCAACTTTAATATCTCTTTCAACCGTGGTAAGATTAAAGAATTGAATGCAGGTCAGGAAACTCTCCTCAGCACAGTATCATTCGATAATGGTTACCAGACCCCTTCTTACATCGCACAAGTAGGACAGCCAGTAGGCCTAATGTACGGATTCTTATATGACGGTACTTATAAATATGATGATTTCGACAAGACAGCAGCAGGAGACTATATCCTGAAAGCAAATGTGCCAAACAATGGTGGTGACCGTACAGCCATTAAACCAGGTACAGCCAAATATAAGGACATCAATGGAGACGGTGTAGTAAACGATAATGACCGCACTATTATCGGCCGCGGACATCCGATACACACCGGAGGTTTCACCAACAATTTCACATATAAGGATTTTGACCTGTCCATCTTCTTTCAATGGAGCTATGGCAACGACATTATTAATGCCAACCGCCTGATCTTTGAAAACGGTGAACCCCGCAAAGAAACTAACATGTTTGCATCTTATATAAACCGCTGGACTCCCGAAAATCCGAACAGCGATATTCCCGCTGTACGCGGACAAGGTCCGAAAGTATTCTCTTCACGTGTAATTGAAGATGGTTCATACCTTCGTCTGAAAACAATATCATTGGGATATAATATTCCCGCTAAAGCTTTGAAAAAATGCTCGCTCTCTTCTGCCCGTATCTTTATATCCGGTGAGAATCTGTTAACTTTCACATCTTATTCAGGATACGACCCGGAAGTATCTGTACGTAACTCCGCATTAACCCCCGGATTTGACTATTCTGCATATCCGCGTGCATACAACTTCTCTGTGGGATTAAACATCGGTTTTTAATAACTTTAAATACGAAATAACAATGAAATTCAATAAAATCATAGCAACCCTTGCATTCAGCCTCGCTTTAGGCTCATGCGATTTTCTGGATACTGTTCCCCAAGACTTTGTGGCTCCTGAAAATTTCTTTAAGAACCAGGATGAAGCATTCATGTCATTGACCACCGTATACAACCGCCTCACGCGCCAAGAAGTATATGGTAATGTCTATCCGCTGATGGTAGTAGGAACCGATGATTTGGGATATTATGACCGAAACACAATTCCCGTTGGTATCTATAACAATAACTATAGTACCAGTGATCCCGATGTTCTAAACCTTTGGAAGTACTTATATGATGGCATCAATAACGCAAACTTCCTGCTTGAAAACATCGACAATGTCCCTGACATAAACGCTGACATTAAAACTCTCTATGTCGGTGAAGCGAAATTCCTCCGTGCATATTGCTACTTTCTCTTAGCACAATGTTGGGGAGATGTACCTTATCGCACAAAATCTCAGCAGTCGGCAGTAGATGTAGATCTCGCCAAGACTCCACAAAAAAAAGTCCTCGAAAATGTAGTGGCCGAAATGGAAGAAGCAGAAAAAATGGTAGGTGAAATAGATGAAGTACCTGTCGGACGTATCAATAAATCAGCTGTAAGAGGTATTTTGGCACGTGTTTATCTTAAATTGGCCGGGTGGCCCGTAAACGGCGGAAAACCAATGTATGAGAAAGCCGCTTATTGGGCTAAAGAAGTGAATAAAGATAAAAAACATAAGCTGAATCCTGATTACAAGCAGATATTCATTAATCTTGCTTCGGATGAGGTGGACACTAAGTATCGTGAATCCATTTGGGAAGCCGAGTTCAAAGGAAACCGCCAAGATGCACACCAAGGCTCAGGACGCTTAGGAAATACAATAGGCATTGCAAACGGTGACAATTCTTTAGATTCTGAGGGTTATTCTTATGGCTTCATCTCTTGTACCATCAACCTCTGGGATATGTACAACGATATAAACGGTGACGGGACGGTAGATGAAGGGTTCTCAGAAGGCAGTGTCAACGAACGGGAACATCCGGATGTACGTCGCGACTGGAATATTGCTCCATATCGCTTTGCCAAAAAGAAAAGTGGCGAATACATCAAATTAGACTGGGGATATAAAGGAATGAAAAATATAAATGTCGACGGTGAAGACAAAGGCGTGCATGTAGCCACACAATACGTACTACGTAATGCCGGCAAATACCGTCGTGAATATGAGGTCATCACTCCGCGCGACAAGAACCAAACACCCATCAACTATCCCATTCTGCGTTATGCTGATGTACTGCTGATGATTGCCGAAGCAGAAAACGAAGTGAACCAAGGACCGACACAAGCAGCCTATGATGCCATTAATGAAGTGCGCAAACGTAGTATTAAGGGAGTAAAGGAAATTACCAATATGGACTACGCAACTTTTAAGCAACTGGTAAAAGACGAACGTGCCCGCGAACTCTGCTTTGAAGGTACACGAAAATACGACCTTATCCGTTGGGGAGACGACTACCAACATAACATGCGTGCCGTAGCCGCCAATACAAACGACTCGCGCTGGGATAATAGCAAGAAATTTGCAGCAAGCTATGCAAACAATGCTACCGACCGTTATAAATGGTTGCCCATTCCTAACCGTGAACTTGGCTTGAACAAACTCCTGGAACAGAACAATGCATGGAAATGATGTTCTATCAGAAAATAATTAAACTTTAAATAGCATTTGAGTATGAAAACAAATAAATATATCTGCACTTTGGCTGCTCTCGCACTGTTTACAGCTTGCAACGACTTAGATCCCGAAGATGTAAAATTCGATGTTATAGCAGACAAAACAACAATTACTGCAGGTGATACCATCACTTTCAGTTTTGATGGGAACCCGAACTTCATCACTTTCTTTTCCGGTGAAGATGGGCACAAATATGCCAACCGTGACCGTATAGAACTAGATCCAAGTGACATAAAAACATCTACGCTGTCTTTCAAGGTACAGTCACAATACGGTAAACAGACTGATGCTTTCCATGTTTATCTTTCAAAAGACTTTCCCGGACTGACAAAGAAAGATACAGTTGCCGACCGTAAACTGATTCAAGAACATGCTTGGGATGAGATTACAGAAGCCTGTGGCTTGGCTGGTGCCGATGGTAAGACAATTACCGTTAAAGATTTTGACCTGAGTGCCTACCAGGGAGGAATGACTTTAGCCTTCCGCTTTATGGGAGATACCCAAACGACACCACAGCGTACAATTACCATCACAGAACTGGTAGTAAAAAATACGCTGTCCAATGGTAGCATCACAGAAGTAACAGGACCCAATATGAACTTTTCCTGCTTCGACATCAATCCCTCCAATCTGGAAAACAACTGTTACAAGACAGTTACTTCCGGTAGTATCGTACAAGGCACATGGAGTCTCATCAACCTGAAAGATAATAAAATCATCATGCAGGGTGGTAAGGACGGACAAGCAACTTGGGCTAATAATGATGACTGGCTCATAGCCAACGCCATTAAGCTGAACTCTTGCTCACCCGATACCGGAGAGAATATCAAAGATATCAACCGACGCGTAAGCAGCTATTCTTATACTTTCAGTCAGGTCGGTACTTACACAGTTACCTTCCTTGCCGGAAACAGTAATGTGGAAGGTTTCAAGATGATAACAAAAGAATTAACTATCGAAGTAAAAGAAAAAGAAAAGCCAAAACAATAACACCACAAATTCTGACCTTAATCAATTTCATGATGTACAGTCACCTTTCATATATATCCTCCCTCAAAAAGGAATACATGAAGGTGACTGTACTTTTCTCACCTGTACGAACCTAAAATAAATGCTGATGTTAAGATACAATATACTACTCCTGATTTTGTTATGTCTGAACTGCCGGACATCTGCCCAACATATAGGCTTTGAAGAAAAAATTCCACAAAGTTTCCAGCCCTCCGACAAACATGCACTCGCCTTATCCTCTTTATATTATAAAGAAGGGCGCAAAAGCCTTGAGTGGAACTTCCACCCGAGTTCTACCCTGCTTATCAAAACCGACTCTCCTTTCACATTGACTAAACAAATGGAAATGTCATCCGGCATCACCTTATGGATTTACAACGAAGCTCCCCAACAAGATTCCATCCGTTTTGAATTTCTCTCTCCGCAGGGGCATGTATCCCACTGGTTCAGTTTCCGGTTGGCATCGGCAGGCTGGCGTGCCTGCTGGATAGGTTTCCAGCACATGAAGGGAGACAAACAAGATAAAGAAATAGCAAGCTACCGACTAGTAGCTCCCAACCGTAAAGGACGTATCTTCTTGGACCGTCTCACTTTCCCTGTAAAAAAGATAAATGACCGTACCACTCCCGACCTGCAAATGCCTTACAATAACTCCCTCTCATACCGGGACCTCTGGCATTGGTGCCGTGTATGGCAATGGGAACAATATGACTATGACCTGCCTTTGCCCGGCTCTCTAAACCCAAAAGAGAAAGAAGAGCTCCACATGGTAGAACGACGTCTGACAGCCGCTTTGGATATAAAGAAAGCTCCCGCAGAAGCTATAGCCAAGGCATATACAGTCTTCAAGAAAGCAGACATACAACGCTCTGGCAGCGGTTTTATTGGTGCTCCGATTGTAGCCCCCGACGAAATAAACCGCAAAGCAGGAGAAATATCCTGGAACGATTTGGAAACCATGCTTTCCGGATTTGCCTACGATGCTTATTACAACCATTCCTCAGCAGCCCTGAAGAATTATTTCACGGTATGGGATTTTGCCATAAACCAGGGATTTTCCTATGGCAGTGGAATGGGCACCAACCATCACTATGGCTATCAGGTACGGAAAATCTATACCACAGCCTGGCTGATGCGTGATGCCATTTGGAAAGCTCCCAACCGTGATAATATCTTATCAACCCTTATCTTCTGGTCTGCCCTGTCCGAAACCCGTAAACCCTATCAATACGGAAGAGACGAATTACTGGACAGCTGGCACACTTTGCTGATGGCAAAAACCGTATCCGCCCTGCTCTTTACCGACGAACGGGAACGGGCACGCGCCCTGAAAGGACTTTCCCGCTGGGTATCTACCTCACTTCATTATACTCCCGGCACCATTGGCGGCATCAAAGTAGATGGCACTACATTCCACCACGGAGGCTTCTACCCTGCTTATACCACCGGTGTACTCGCTATGGTAGGACAATTTATAGCATTTACCAATCATACGGAATATGAACCGACCGAAGAAGCCCGGCAGACATTGAAATCCGCCTTCATCTCCATGCGCAATTACTGTAATAAATACGAATGGGGAATCGGTATCAGCGGAAGGCATCCTTTCAGAGGATCAATGAAAGAAGATGATATCGCTGCTTTCGCCTACCTTGCCCTCTCCGGCGACCTTTCCGGAGAAAAGAATGATTTCGACCATCATCTGGCTGCCGATTATCTTCGCCTTTGCCAAAAAGATACACCGGAAGCACGCTACTTCAAAGAGCAAGGTATACAACCGGCCAATGCACCGCAAGGATTCTTTGTCTACAATTATGGCTCAACCGGTATTTTCCGACGTGCGGACTGGATGGTCACTCTTAAGGGCTATACCACCGATGTATGGGGAGCTGAAATTTATACGAAAGACAACAGATATGGACGTTACCAAAGTTACGGTTCGGTACAAATCATGGGACAGTCCTCACGCTTTGCCAGCGGATACGACGAACACGGCTGGGACTGGAATCGCTTGCCCGGAGCCACAACTATCCACCTGCCGTTTGAGTTACTGGACAGTCCGCTGCCTGGTACTACAATGGCTCGTTCGAAGGAAAATTTCTCCGGAAGCTGTTCACTGGAAGGGAAGAATGGTATGTTTGCTATGAAATTGATGGAACGTGAACTAAAAAACTTTACCCCGGACTTTGTAGCCCGTAAATCCGTCTTCTGCTTTGGTAACAAAATGGTATGCTTAGGAACAGACATCAACAACAGTAACTCTTCCTATCCTACGGAAACAACCCTTTTCCAAAGTGTCTTCCGAAAAGACAGTACAAGCATATTTGTCGATGGAAAGAAACAAAATGAAATGTTCCGCCTGCAACTAAATGATGGGAAACCGCATTGGATACAAGACGGATACAACAATCATTATTTCGTCAAAGGAAATGTAGAAGTGCAGATAGCCCGACAAGACTCCCGGCATGAAAAAACACGGGCAATAACGCACGGTACGTTTTCATCAGCATGGATCAATCATGGAAAGTCGCCCCAGGATGCTGAGTATGAATACATGGTATTGATACAGCCGAATCCGGATGAATTGAATCTTGCCCGGAATAAACAAACTTATCAGATAGTACAGAAAGATCATACAGCACACGTTGTCTTTGATGAGGAAACAGGCATTACAGCTTATGCGGTTTTCGAGGACTATACTCCCCTGTCCGACAAACTTCTCCTCCGGATTCCTGCAGAAACAATGGTAATGCAGAAAAAAGCAGGTAAGAATCATATATTATTCAGTATATGTGATCCTAATCTCCATATTGCGGAGAAAAGTTTCACAACTAAAGAGGCCAGTCAGCCTGTTGAAAAGAAACTTCTTTTAAAAGGGAAATGGGAAATGGTCAATTCTTGTGAGAAGTTTTCCCTATCTTCCGATGGGGAAAACACACTGTTGACCGTTATCTGCCAACATGGACAACCGGTAGAGTTCACACTCAAAACAATTCATTAAAACCTTACATTCATGAAAACAAAAAAACTTCTTATTCTACTCCTTATAGGGGTGATGCTAAACATCGGCCATCTGCAAGCTAAGAATCAAACCTTTCACGGATTGCAGTTCAGTGCCATCCCCACTATCTGGGACGAAGCAATTCCTTTGGGAAACGGTATCATAGGAAACCTCATTTGGGAGAAAGACGGAAACTTGCGTCTGGCATTGGACAGAGCAGATTTGTGGGACTTACGTCCTGTCAAAGAATTTGAGTCTCCTTCTTACTCGTATCAGTTCGTCTGCGATGAGGTAATCCGTAAGAAAGACCTTTCCAAAGTTCGCGCCCTGATTGATGACCGCAGCCGTAAAGACTGTGCTCCCACCAAAATTCCGGTAGGAGCTATCGAATTTCCGATATCCAATCTAGGGAAAGTAAAGAACGTAGAACTGGATGTACACACGGCCGTTTGTACCATTACCTGGGAGTGCGGGGCCATTGGCAGATTCTTTACCAGCGCTACCGACAAAACAGGTCATTTCCGGTTTGATAACTTACCCGAGTTGCTTTCCATCAAACTACAGGCTCCCCGTTTTGAAGATGATGGCTCAAGTATACAAAGAGTCAGTGCTCCCCGCACGCATCTGCTCACCCGGTTGGGATACAAAAACGGAAAAATGACCCGACGCGACAACAGCATTATTTATCGCCAGAAAGCCTATGGAAAGGTAAGCTATGAAGTAGCGCTGAAATGGGATACGCCCACTCCACAAACTCTGGAAGGAAGCTATTGCATCACCACTCAAGGTACCTGGTACAGCGAAACCATACAGGGTGCCGACTTCATGAAGGAATACACAAAAGATTTCCATACAGCATTAGCAGAGCACACCGGCTGGTGGAACACATATTGGGAAAAATGCCGGATCCATCTGCCCGATCCCGTCTTGGAAGCCCAATGGTACCTGGAAATGTACAAGTTCGGTGCCGCTTCCCGGAAAGATGCTCCCCCCATCTGTTTACAAGCCGTATGGACTGCCGACAATGGGCAGACTCCACCGTGGCGTGGTGATTTTCACAATGACTTGAACACACAACTTAGCTATTGGCCCGGATACAGTGCCAATCATCTGGAAGAATCACGCGTATTCACCGACTGGCTTTGGAAAATAAAAGATAATGGAGAAGATTTTACCCGCCGTTTCTTTAAGGTGGAAGGTCTGAATGTACCTTGCATAGCTACATTGGAAGGAAAAGCCATTGGAGGCTGGAGCCCCTATTCTCACCAACCCACTACAAGCGGTTGGCTCGCTCACCACTTCTACCAGCAATGGAAGTATGAAGCAGATGCAGAATTTCTGAAGAACCAAGCATACCCCTGGGTGAAAGAAGCAGCCCGCTACTTTGAAAATGTTTCCGTGAAAGGGGCGGATAACAAACGCAAACTGCCTCTATCCACTTCCCCGGAAATCAACGATAATGAATTGGAAGCATGGTTCCAGCAAACCACCAATTACGATTTAGCCAATATACGCTTCACATATACGGCAGCAGCAGAAATGGCAGATGCATTAGGACTGACAGAAGATGCCACCCATTGGCGCAAACAACTGGAAGAATGGCCGGACTTCGCCTCAGACAGTACGGGACTGACTATCGCTCCCGATTACCCACTGACAGTATCTCATCGTCACCTCTCACACATGTTGGCTTTTCATCCCTTCGGACTACTTGATATATCACAAGGCAAAGAAGTCGAAAGTTTAATTAAGCGTTCCATACATCATGTGGAAGAATTGGGTAATGAGTTCTGGATAGGATACACCTACGCTTGGTTAGCCAATATGCAAGCCCGTATATTCGATGGAGATGCCGCCGCACGTAATCTGCATATTTTTATTAAGGCATTCTGTTCACCCAACAGTTTCCATCTGAACGGTGATCAGCTGAAAAAAGGATATACTTCCTTCACTTACCGTCCTTTTACTTTGGAAGGCAACTTTGCATTCGCCTCGGCTATACAGGAGATGCTCATGCAGAGCCATACAGGAATCATACGTGTCTTCCCTGCCATCCCTGAAGGATGGAGAGAAGCCAGTTTTGATAAGATGAGAGCCATAGGAGGATTTCTGGTCAGCGCCAATTATCAGAATGGCAAAGTACAGGATATAACAATACAGTCCGAAAAAGGAGGAACACTGAAGGTACTGAATCCGTTCACAAATAAAATAGAGGAGCGGAAAACTAAACCGGGAGAAATCATAAGATTAACCCCAAGCACTATTTAAAAAAAGTTCACGGGTAAATTCAGGTAATACATAGTAAACAAACATACATTCTTGCCTCACCCGCACAGGTCGATATTCTCTGGTTTCCGTACAATCAATCCGACTCCCGCAGTATACCTGAACCAGACCAGAACCAGACTTGCTCCGTACATTCTCCACTCAGAGGTACCTCTACACGGAGAAAGTACGGGATTGGTACGGAGCAAGTATGGCTCAAGTATAGTTCAGGTATGGTTTTAATGAACATGGTTATTCCGCTAAAATAGTTAACTTTGCAGAAATATTGAATAACTGATTGATATGCAGAGTACCCTCCCCATTCATTTTGCCCCGTTGCAAGGTTACACCGAGGCTATTTACCGACAAGCGCATGCCCGTATATTCGGTGGTGTAGAGAGCTATTACACTCCTTTTGTACGTGTAGAGCACGGAGAAATCCGAAAAAAAGACATGCGCGAGATTGCTTTGGAAAACAACCGTGGCGTACAGCTTATTCCGCAACTCATTGCTCCCGATATGGAAAAAATGGAGCAGATAATTGCCCTATTCATCGAAAAAGGATATAAGAATGTGGACATAAATCTGGGATGCCCTTTCCCTCTTTTGGCTAAACGGCACAATGGTTCGGGAATGCTTCCTTATCCCGAAGAGGTACGGGAGTTGCTGACTGCTGCCATAAAAAATCACCCCGACCTCCAGCTCTCTGTCAAGATGAGGTTGGGTTGGGAGAATGCGGGAGAATGTCTGGCTTTGCTACCCTTGCTGAATGAACTGCCACTGACACATATCATCATGCATCCCCGATTGGGTAAACAACAATATAAAGGGGAAGTAAATTTAAAAGGCTTTGAAGCCTTCTACAACGAATGCCGCCATCCGCTTATTTATAACGGTGATTTACTTACAGTAGAAGATATACAGGCCATTAGAGAACGTTTTCCACAGCTGGCAGGTATCATGATAGGTCGTGGACTGCTTGCCAATCCCGCCTTAGCTTTGGAGTATCAACAGGGACATCCGCTTTCTGAAAAGGACATGCAGGAGAGACTCAGGTTGTTCCATGCTGACGTATTTGCCCAGTATGGTAATCTTCTGGAAGGGGGAGACAAGCAACTGCTGACGAAAATGAAAAACTTCTGGGAATATCTGATGCCGGACGGAGACAGGAAGGCAAAAAAAGCAATTCATAAGTCCAACAAGCTGGAAACTTACCAGGCGGCAGTCCGCAGCTTGTTGGGATAATCATTGATCTCATTCCGGATTTACACCCGGAATCGTATGTACATCTTTACGTATCTGCGCTACATGATGCAACTTCATCCAGTCGTGCAGGTACTCACGGTGTTGCAACAGAATCTCTTTGTATTTCTCCTCAATGGCAAGATTGCGCATCTCACCACGGTCTTTTTCCATATCAAAGAGTTGTTCACGGTAACGGCCTTTGTCATATAACACATATTTATAGCGAGAAGTACGTAAAGCCCAGCCACGTGTGTTCCCGCCTTTATCGAAAGTGGTTTCGGTCACAATGTAGTCCTGATGCTTCAACGACGGATCGGCTTTCTCTACCAACGGTCTGAAAGAAACACCATGCAACCCTTCAGGAAGCCGGATGCCTGCCCAGTCACAAACTGTTGCAAAGAAATCGACACCATTATTCACGAGCTGCGGCATCTCCTTGCCAGCATTCTTCTTCCCTGGCAAAGTTACAATAAAAGGTATATTTACCACCTCTTCATACAAAGCCGATTTCTGGTTCCAATGGTGTGCCCCCACTCCGTCGCCATGATCACTGGTAAATATCACGACTGTATTCTTCCATAAATCCTGTTTGTCTATAGCATTCAGAATCTTACCGATTTCTGCATCC